>Ga0070730_10001781_pt1 | contig 20301 bp, 22 predicted proteins | sample Coa_R1_3_FD_66447 | JGI IMG/M metagenome (GOLD analysis project Ga0070730, IMG submission 66447) | Surface soil microbial communities from Centralia Pennsylvania, which are recovering from an underground coalmine fire - Coalmine... | ecosystem: Environmental > Terrestrial > Soil > Unclassified ... | reverse complement strand
CCCCGACCTTCCGGTGCAGACGCTCGCGCAGGCTCCCGAGGGCGTGCGCAGGACGGCGAGCCGCGTCGGCGCGCGTGCAGTCCTGCTCTTCCCGATCGCCGCCGACGGATCGCCGGCGACGCTCGAGCTGTACCGCTCCGGGTCGCAGTTCTCGGCTGCGGAGGCGCTTGCCGCCGAGCTCGCTGCGTCCAACGTTGCGCTCGTCCTGCGGGCGTTCGGATCGTCGCCGGGCGCGCCGGTCGACCCGACCGCGAGGCCCGCGCTCGAGCTCGCGGGCGAGGCGCTCGCCGTGGCGCTCGACGGGGCCGACACCGCCGTCGAGATCGTCCGCGTCGCCGCCACCATCGTCGGCGCGGCCACCGGCCTGCTGTGGGAGCTCGGCCCGGATGGCGCGCTCGACCTGGCCGGATCGCACGGGCTCGAAGGAGCCGACCTTGCGACGGCACGCAGTCTCGCGGCCGGCTCGCTCGACCAGGACGCGCCCGTCCACGTGGCGGAGAGCTCCATCGTGCTCCAGCTCGGGCATCCGCCGCTCGGTCTCCTGCAACTGCTCTTCGCCGCGGACGCGCCACCGCCGGCCGACCAGCTCGACATGCTCACGACCTTCGGTGTGCGCGCTGCGCACGCGTTGCGGGCAAGCGCCCGCGCGCGCAGCCTGGCGGTCGAGCTCGAGCGGACGCGCGCGCTGCTCGGCGTGATCGGGCAGGCGACCGCGGAGCTCTCGCTCGGGCACACGCTCGAGACCGCGGTCGAGCGCGTCGGCGAGCTGCTCGGGCAGGAACGGGTGGCTGTGTATGTGCGCGGAGAGGGCGAGCGGCTCGTTCCCGGCGCCGATCGCGGTCTCGCGGGACCGCATGCGCGCGTCGCCGAGCAGCTGCTCGAGCTCGCACTCGCCCCCGCACGGCCGCAGCCGGTCGTCGAGATCGCGGATGCGCTGGGCGACCCGAGACTCGCGGCCGCGCGCGCCGCGGCTCGCGAGTCGGGGATCGAGGCCGCTGTCGCCGCGCCGCTGCTCGTGCGCAACGAGGTGGTGGGGCTGCTCGCCGTCTATCCCCGCCGCGGCCGGCTGCCGACGCGGAACGAGGCGGCACTGCTCGCGCCGCTCGCGTCGCTGCTCGCGGTCGCGACGCAGAACGCGCAGCTGCACGAGCGGGCCACCGACCTCGGCCACCAGCGTGAGGCGGCACTCGCGTCGGAACGGGAGGCGGCCAAGCGGCTCGGGGCGCTCTACGAGATCTCTCGCTCGTTTGCGCAGAGCCTCTCCCTCGACGCGACGCTCGATGCGCTCACCGAGACGATCGTCGACGTTCTCGACGTCGACGCGGCGGTGATCCACATGCCGGACGAACGCCGCGAGCAGCTGATGCCCCGCGCCATACACGTGAAGGACGAGCAGCTCGCCGAGGCGGCGCACGCGATCCTCCATCGCCCCCAGCCGTTCGAGCGGTTCTTCCGCCAGGCGCGGCCGTTCCATCTCGGCCGCCGGCGCCGGCTCGCGGGAACCGAGCTGCTCGAGCCCTTCCTTGCGAAGGGCTGGACCGCTGCGGTCGTGCCCGTTGCCACGCCGGCCGAGGTGATCGCCGCGCTCACGATCCTCTCGTTCCGGCCCGGCAATCCGATCGTCGCCGAGACGACCGAAGCGGCGGTGGCGATCGCAGGGCAGGCGGCGCTCGCAATCGACAACGCACGTCTCTACCAGCAGCAGAAGCAGTTCGCAGACACGATGCAGCGCTCACTGCTCCCGCGCGAACAGCCGGAGATCGCGGAGCTCGAGATCGGACAGGTGTACGAGTCGTCGGCACGGGTCGACGTCGGCGGCGACGTCTACGACTTCGTCACGCTCGACGACGGCCGGCTCGCCGTCGTCCTCGGCGACGTCACCGGACACGGCGTCGAAGCCACCGCCGACATGGCGATGGCGAAGTTCGTGTTCCGCTCGCTCGCGCGCGAGCATCCCGAGCCCGCGGACTTCCTCGCCGCCGCGAACGATGTCGTCGTCGGCGAAATCGCGGCCGGCAAGTTCATCACCATGACGTATCTCGCCGTCGACGGCGTGACCGGCATGGTTGCGTGCGCGAGCGCCGGCCATCCCGCTCCGCGGATCGTGCGTCCCGACGGCTCCGTGCACGGGCTCGAGGCGAGCGGGATCGTGCTCGGGATCGATCCGGGGCAGGAGTACTCGGAGGTGCACGCGGAGCTGCCGCCCGGCGCTGCGCTCGTCGTCTACACGGACGGCGTGATCGAAGCACGGAAGGACGGCGAGCTGTACGGGACCGAGCGCCTCGACGCCGTCATCTCCGAGCGGCGCTCGCTGTCGGCGGACGCGCTCGCGCGCGCGATCGCCGACGACTCGCGGAAGTTCGCCGGCGGCGAGCTGGCCGACGATCTCGCCGTCGTCGTCATCCGGCGCCGCTAGGCATGCTGCGGATCGGGCATCGTGGCGCGGCTGCGCTCGCGCCGGAGAACAGCCTCGCGGCGATCGAGGCCGCCGCCGAGCACGGCATCGACGTCGTCGAGCTCGACGTGCAGCGCGGCCCGCGGGGGCTCGTGCTCGCGCACGGGCCCGGCGTTCCCGCCGACGCGCCGGCGCTCGACGACGCGCTCGCCCTCGCCGTCAACCTCGGGCTGGCCGTCCAGCTCGACGTGAAGGTTCCCGGGGTCGAGGCGGAGATCGCGGCCGCGCTCACGCGGGCGGGCGTCGACCACCGCAGCTTCGTCAGCTCCTTCTCGCTCCCGATCCTCGCCGCCTTCGCCCGCGCCGCCCCCGAGCTTTCGCGCTCGTACACGTATCCGGAGGACCGGCTCGGCGTCACCGGGGTTCGCGCTCTGCGGCCCGCCGTTCGCGGCGGGCTCATGCTCCTGCGCGCGGCGCTTCCGCGCCGCCTGCCCCGGTGGCTGCGCGCGGGGGGTGCGAGCGCCGCCACGCTCAACTGGACGGTTGTGTCTCCGGCGGCGATCTCGGTCTGTCACGAGCTCGGCGCGGCCGTCTACGTCTGGACGGTGAACGACCGGGCGCTGGCAAATGCCCTGCTCGAAAGCGGTATCGACGGTATCATCACCGACGATCCGGGGATATTCGCCGGAGAAACCTGATGGTGAAACTCTTCGGACTCGTCCTTTCGACTCTTCTCGCGACTGCAGCGGTCGCGCTCGCCGACACGCCGCCGCCCACGGACACGACGACGACGACCGCGGCGGCGACGATCGCGGACGGTGTCATGCTCGCCGGCGTTCCGGTGGGTGGGCTGACGGCGGACGTCGCCGCGTCGGCCGTACATGCGGCGTTCTGGCAGCCGGTCGTGCTCCGCGCCGGCACGACGACGGTGAAGCTCGACCCGACGCTCGTCGGTCTCAGCGTGCCCGTCGACCTCGCGGTGGCGAAGGCGCTCGTCGCGCCGCCGGGGACGACTTTCGCGCTCCGCGGTATCGTCGACGCGAAGCAGCTCTCGACGTTCGTCGCTCATCTCGCGCAGCGGTTCGCGAGGAAGGCGGCGCCGTCGCGACTGCTGCTGCGCGCGAACCGGCCCGTCGTCCTGCAGCCGGTCGTCGGCCAGACGCTGAAGCAGCGCGTCACCGTCGCTGCCATCACGACCGAGCTCGCGCGCGGCACTCGCACGCCGATCGCCCTTCCGTTCAAGTTCTTGAAGCCGGCGGCGAATCCCGAGGCGACCGGCCCCGTGATCGTCATCCGCCGCGCGTCGAATCTCCTGACGCTGTACAACGGCGCGCGCTATGTCCGGCAGTTCAGGGTCGCGACCGGTCAGAGCGTGTATCCGACGCCGCTCGGCCACTTCAACATCGTCGTCATGTGGAAGAACCCGTGGTGGTACCCGCCGCCCGATCCGTGGGCTGCCGGGAAGAAGCCGACGCCGCCCGGCCCGGGGAATCCGCTCGGCACGCGCTGGATGGGCCTGAGCGCGCCCGGCGTCGGGATCCACGGCACGCCCGAGTCGGGCTCGATCGGGTACTCGATGTCGCACGGCTGCATTCGCATGCTCATTCCGTCGGCCGAATGGCTCTTCGACCACGTCCGAGTGGGCACGCCGGTCTATATCGTCGGCGCCTGATGCGTCTCTTGAAGCTCGGAGGCCAAGCCGTCGCGCTCGCGGCGGTCGCGGGAATGCTCGGCCTGCTCGTGTGGCGTCTCACACACCAGGCGCACCCGCCGAAGATCGGCGGCCCGGCGCCGAACTTCACGCTGCGCCGGCTCGAGGGACCGGGCACGCTCGCCCTCGCGTCGCTGCGCGGCCATCCGGTCGTCCTCAACTTCTGGGCGTCGTGGTGCGTGCCGTGCAAGGGCGAGGCGGCGAAGCTCCAGCAAGAGTGGACGCAGTACCGCAAGCAGGGCGTCGTGTTCCTCGGCATCGACTACCACGATGTCGGCAGCGACGCGCGCACGTTCCTCTCGCATCACGGCATCACGTACCCGACGGTGCAGGACGGCTCCGGCAAGATCGGCGACCGCTACGGCATCACCGGCGTGCCGGAGACGTACTTCGTCGACCGGCGCGGCCGGCTCGTCGGCGTGCACGTGCTCGGGCCAATCACGGAGTCGAAGTTCGCGCAGCAGTTCCACGCGGGCCTGCGCGCCGCGCTCGGCTCGTGATGCTCCGGCTCGTCGCCGTCGGCGTCGCCGCGCTCGTATTCGCCGGCCCGGCGGCAGCGTGCGCGCATCCGCGCACGTCGCTCACGTATCTCGAGGGCCAGATCATGTGCCCGACGTGCCACACGACGCTCGATCAGTCGGACTCGGACGCGGCGCGTCAGATCGAGGCGTACATCCAGAAGCGGATCGACGCGTGTGCGACTGCGGGCCAGATCAAGTCCGAGCTCGTCGCGAACTTCGGCGCGGGGATCCTCGCGGCGCCGCCGCACAAGGGCTTCGATCTGCTCGCCTGGTGGCTGCCGCTCGGCGGCGTCATCGGGGGCGCGGGCCTGCTCGCGCTCGGCGTGTGGCGCTGGAGCCGGCGGCGCGAGCCCGAGCCCGTCGTTGCGCTCGACCCTGAGACGGAAAAGCGTATCGACGAGCTGCTCGCCGATCTCGACTGATGGGGGTGCGCCTGCCGATCGCGTTCGTCGCGGGCTTCATCTCGGTGATCACCCCCTGCGTGCTGCCGCTCGTGCCCGGCTACCTCTCGGCGCTGTCGAGCGTCGAAGCGGGCCGCCTCGGCGAGCGCGGCTCAACACGGCGCGTGATCGTCTCGAGCATCCCGTTCATCCTCGGTTTCACCGCAGTCTTCGTTCTCCTCGGCGCCGGTGCGGCGCAGATTGGAAACGCGATCTCGGTGAGCGCGCAGACCGATGTCGCCGGCTTCGTGCTCGTCGTGCTCGGCCTCGCGTTCATCGGCCTGCTGCCGGTCCCAGAGCGCGTGCTTGCGCCGGGACTGATCACGGGCGCACGCCGTCGCGGATCGGGCGCGTTGCTCGGCGGAGCATTCGCGGTCTGCGCCGCGCCGTGCATCGGCACGGTGCTCGCCGCCGTGCTCGTCCTCGCGAGCAACACCGGCACTGCGCTGAAAGGCGCCGCGCTCCTCGCCGCGTACGCGCTCGGGCTCGGCGCGGCGTTCCTCGCCGCCGGCATCGCGTTCTCGCGCGCGATGTCGGCGTTCCGCTGGTTGCGCGACCGGTACACGGTGATCCAGGTCGCGAGCGGCATCACGCTCGTCGCGCTCGGTGCATTGCTCTTCTTCCATCGCGACTGGTGGCTGCACGTCGCGGTGAACCGCGCGCTAGATGCCATCGGGCTGACGTCCCCGTAGGTCCGTCGGCGTGTGGAGCTCGGCGAGCTGGGTGCGCAGCGCCGCGACGTCGACGCCGCGGTGGGTCGGCTCGTATGCCGCGAGCCGCCGTCGCGCCTTCTCGAGCTGCCGCGCCGTCGCCACGGGCCGTCCACGTCCGGCCTGGTACCAGGCGACCGCCACGTGGACGAGGCCCTGGAAGAAGTCCTTCTCCTCCGGGGCGGCCGCCCGCCAGGCTGTCTCCAGCTCCTCGTGCGCCTCGAAGTAGCGCCCGGCGCGGATGTGCTCGAGCCCGTGCTTGTACGCGTCGAGCATCGGCTCTAACCTTTGCACGTGGCCACGATCCTGCTGTGTGGGGTCGACCTCTTCTTCCGGGGCAAGCTCGAGGCGCTCCTTCCGGAGCACCATCTCGTTACGACCGAGAGCACCGAGAGCCCCGACCTCGTGATCGCCGACATCGCGCGGATCGATCCGGAGGAGGTCGCCGACACGTACCCGGACATCCCGATCCTCGGGTACACGAACCACACCGACACCGCCGGGCTGCGCGCCGCGCACGCCGCAGGCTTCGACCAGGTTGTTGCAAAGTCCGCCCTCGTCGAGCGCGCCCGCGAGCTCGTCGAGGAGCTGACGCCTTCTAGCTGAACGCTTCGGTAGGGTTGAACGCGTGACGTACATCATCGCCGAGCCCTGCATCGACATCAAAGACCTCTCGTGCGTGGACGTCTGTCCGGTCGACTGCATCCACCAGGCCGACCGCATCCTCGTGATCGATCCTGAGGAGTGCATCGATTGTTTCGCTCCCACGGAGCAGTTCTTCACTCCCTACGGGCTGCGGCCGTTGGGGGCGCTCGAGAACACCTGGACGCGTGTTCTCACCGACGACGGGTTCAAGCCCGCCTACGTGCGCCGCTTCCGCCGCAAGCCGCTCGTCGAGATCGAGCTTGCGCCGGCATTCGAGGAGCGCACGCGCTGGGGCGGGATGCGCTTGACGACGCGCAACATCTCGAAGTTCCGCCGCACGGTGCAGGCGACGCCGACGCACTCCTGGGTGCTCGCGGACGGTGATCGCACGAGCTCGCTCGAGGTCGGCCAGTTCGTTCCGTCGGCCCGGTTGACGCCGAAACGCGACGGCGAGAGCTACCGGCTCGGCGTCTTGCACGGCCTCGTCTTCGGCGACGGCAGTTGCACCAACCGGCAAGCCACGAGGACGGGCGACTACTACCACCAGGTCGAGCTATTTGGGCCGCGTGCGGCCCAATACCGCGACTATTTCGACTCCGTCACCTTCTCGCCAAGCATGGACATTCATCCCGGCTACGCAGGGACAGGCGTTTACAAGGCGCCGTGCAACCTCAAGAAAGTCTTGCCGAACGACGGTGACGTTGAGTACATCGCGGGCTTTGTCGATGGCTGGCTAGCTGCCGACGGCGATCCTGTGAAAGCGGGATCGTGGCGTCTTCGCTCAATTGAGCACGAGGCCCTTTCTTGGCTCGCCGATGTTGCGCCGCTTGCCGGTTACGTCGTGATCGGCTCCGGCGAAGAGTCGAACATGGAGACAAACTATGGGCGACGCAACCGGTCGATCCGTTGGCTCTATCTGGCAACCCGGGAGACATATTGGCGTGTCATGAGCGTCACGCCGCTTGAGCAGGACGACGACTACGTCTTCTGCGCGGTCGTACCGCGGAAGCACACCTTCACACTCGCCGGCGGCATCACGACATCCAATTGCGGGGCGTGCGAGCCGGAGTGCCCGGTCGAGGCGATCTTCCCGGAGGACGCGCTGCCCGACAAGTGGGCGCCCTTCGTGAAGATCAACTACGCGTACAGCGAGGGCATGGAGGTCGTTAACAAGCTCACCGACGAGTACGCGACCGAGCACAACGTCAAGAACGAACCGATCGAGTAACTCTCCCGCCGCGTTCGTCGTTTCACTGACATGCCCAAAGCATGGTCAGCCAAGCGAGAACGGCAGTACGAGCACATCAAGGAGAGCGAGAAGAAGCAGGGTCGCTCTGCGAAGCGGGCGAAGGAGATCGCCGCGCGCACGGTCAACAAGACGCGCTCGAAGAGGGGCGAGACGAAGAAGTCGTCCTAAGCGTTCAGGTAGGCGCACTGCCGCTTGTCGCCCGGTAGCGGCGACGGCGCGATCTTCGTTACGCGCAGCATCTTCCCGTCCTGCTCCACTTCGGCCCCCACCGCTGGGATCTCGCCGTCCTGCTCGCGCAGCTCGTAGCCGGACGGCTTCCAGACGTACAGGAGATACCCCTCGGACATCGCGGCGATGTTACTCAGTCCGGAGCCGCAGGCGCATCGTCGTCCCGTCGTCCCTCGTCTCGACCGAGAGCATGGCGTCGAGTGAGCGTGCGCGTTCCTCGAGGACCTCGACCGACCGCCTGCGGCGCTCGCCGGGGGCGTCGTCGTGGATCTCGACCTCGAGCGCGCCGCCGTCGCCCTCGCGTACGAGCACGGCGAACTTCGTCGGCGGGCCGCGATAGATCGCGCCCTCGAGAGCCTCGCGCACGATCTGGTACAGCGCGGCTTGTGCTCGCTCGCTCAGCCCGTCGGCGGCGTTGACCTCGAGCTCGACCTGCATGCCGTGCTCGAGGGCGCGATTCTGAGCCAGCGCATGCACGGCCGTTCCGAAGCCCTGGTCGCGCAGGACGACCGGCTCGATGTTGAAGGACAGATCGCGCAGCTCGCCGATCGTCGCGCGGGTCCGGCTCATCGCCTTGTCGAGCACGGTGCGCGCCTGCTCGGTGTCGCCGCGCTCGACGAACTCGAGCGCCGCGTCGAGCATGAGCGCGACGCCGGCGAGCGCCTGCACCGGCCCGTCGTGGAGGAACAAGGCGATGCGCCGCCGCTCGTCCTGCTCGGCGGCGAGGACCTGTTCGCTCAGCTCGTCGGACACCTAATTGATGATCGCTTCGCGGAGCGCGATCGCAACTGCATGCGTGCGCGTGTCGGCCTCGAGCTTGGCGAGGATGTGGCGGACGTGGCTCTTCACGGTCTCCTGGCTGATGAAGAGCTTCCCGGCGACGTCGGCATTCGACATCCCGTCGGCGAGGAGCTGCAGGATCTCGCGCTCCCGCGTCGTCAGCATGTCCTCCTTGTCCTTGCCGGTGAGGAATGCCGGCATGAGCGCCGGATCGACGTAGCCCTCGCCCTCGGCGACCTTCTCGATTGCGCGGACGAGCGTCTGGTGCGGCGCCTCCTTGAGGATGTAGCCCTTCGCGCCCGAATCGAGCCCCCGGCTCAGCAGGCTGCGCTCGCTGTACGCGGTGAAGATCAGCACCGCGATTCCCGGCACTTTTTCGGTGAGGAGCCTCGTCGCCTCGAGCCCGTCGATGCCGGGCATGCGCACGTCCATGATCACGACGTCGGGCTTGCGCCGCTCGGCAAGCGCGATCGCGCTCTCTCCGTCGCCCGCCTCGCCGATCACCCTGATGTGGGGTGCGCGCGAGAGCGACAGGCGCAGGCCTTCGCGCACGACCTCGTGATCGTCGACGATCAAGCACGTGATCTCTGAAGCGCCCACCCGCCTGGCGACTCTATCGCGGCGCGCTAGTGTCGTCACCCATGGCGGACTGGGTCGTCATCTCCTCCGTTGCCTCGGCGGGAGGCACCCTCGCGCTCGCCGGCACGACGTATTTCTCGATCAGGTCGGCGAACCGCGCCGCGCGGGTGGCCGAGCTCAGCCTGCTCGCCACGCTCCGGCCGCTCCTCGTCTCGTCTTCACCGGAGGACGCGACGCAGCACGTCGGCTTCTTCGACGACGTCGACGTCGACGTTCCGGGCGGGGGTGCCGGCGTGGTCGTGGACGACGGCCGGATCTACATCGTCATCTCGCTGCGCAACGTCGGGCCGGGCATCGGCGTGCTCTACGGCGGTTTCGTCCACGGCGAACGGTTGGGCGCGAGTCAGGACCACCCTCCGGTGGAGGAGTTCCGCATGCTGTCGCGCGACCTGTACATCGCGCCGGGGAAGCTCGGCTTCTGGCAGGTCGCGTTCCGCGAAGAGGACGCGCGCCGCGAAGAGGTTCTCGCCGGGATCGAGTCGGGGCGGTTCGGGATCGACCTGCTGTACGGCGACTACGAAGGCGGCCAGCGCGTCATCACGCGTTTCGGCCTCGTGCGCGAGGACGACCGGTGGAACCTCGTCACGGCGCGGCACTGGCAGCTCGACCGGCCGGAGATCGCTAGACCCCGAGGCTCATTTGTCGAGGGCCGCTATCAGCCCGGAGCCTGACGCGCCTCCGGTCGCGGATGCCGTGTGTGCGCGCGAGCTCGCGGACGCGGTCGCGCACAGGGTTCGTCTCCTCGGCCGGTAGATACGCGCGCCGCGCGTACAGCCGCTCGTAGCCCGGAACGAGCTCGGGCCAGTCGCGTTCGAGCGCGGCGAGGAAGTGCTCCTTCGTCCCGGGCTTGAGGTAGAGGAGGTTTGCCCACACGCCCGTCGCGCCCGCGGCGCGTGCCGCGCGCACGACCTCGGCGAGCAGCTCCGGCTTGTCGGAGAGCCCGGGGAGGATCGGCGCCATGCCGACGCCGACCTTGATCCCGGCGGCGACGAGCTGCTGCAACGCGCGCAGCCGCTGGTGGGGAGGAGCGGTTCCGGGCTCGGTGCGCCGCCAGATGTCGAGGTCGAGCGTCGGGATCGAGAACGTCACGCCGACCTCCGCCCGCTGTGAAGCGGTGGCGAGCACGTCGACGTCGCGGACGATCATCGGGCCGCGCGTGATGATCGCGAAGGGGTTCCATGCCTCGGCGAGCACTTCGAGGCACGCGCGGGTGAGCTTGTACCTGCCTTCGGCCGGCTGGTACGGATCGGTTGCGGCCCCGATCGCCACGGTTCCGCCGTCCCACGACGGGCGCGCGAGCTCGCGCCGCAGCACGTCGGCGACGTTCGTCTTCACACGGATGCTGCGCCCGTAGCCCTCGCCGGCCGGGCGGTCGGCGCGCAGCTCGAAGGCGCGGACGTAACAGAACGTGCAGCGGTGGACGCAGCCCATGTACGGGTTGAGCGACCACTCGAACGGCATGCCGCTGACCCGGTTGAGAGCGGAGCGGCAGGGCTCTTCGCGATACTCGATCTGCATCGAAGTGGCCAAGCTTACCGAACATACGTTCGCTACGCCGGTCGAAGTCGAGCCGGGGATCCTCCGGGTGACCTTGCCGCTGCCCACCGGGCCGCGGCATGTCCACTGCTACCTGCTGCGCGGCGACGACGGCTGGACGCTCGTCGACACGGGCCTCGGGCTGATGGAGACGCCCTGGGACGACATCGTCGCCGGCCTCGACGGGCCGGTCGTGCGCATATTCATCACGCACATGCATCCCGACCACGTCGGCGGGGCAAAGGCGGCGGCGCGCGCGACCGGCGCCGAGGTGATCCAGGGCAGCCTCGACTACGCGCAATGCGAACGGGTCTGGGGCTCGGACGAGTGGCCCGAGCGGATCGCCGAATGGTTCCTCCTGAACGGCGTGTCCCGAGAGACCGCCGAAGACCTCATCGAGTCGGGCCACGTCTTTGCCGACTTCGTGCAGTTCGCCTGGAATCCGACGCTCGTCGAGCCGGGCGACTCGGTCGACGGCTGGCAGGTCGTCGCGACCCCCGGCCACGCCGACGGCCATCTCTGCCTCTTCCGCGACGGCGTCCTCATCGCCGGCGACCACGTGCTCGCGCCCATCACGCCCGCAATCGGGCTCTATCCGGAAAGCCGGCCCGATCCGCTGGGCGACTACGTCGACTCGCTCCGCATGGTCGCCGAGCTGGCGCCACGCATCTCGTACGGCGGCCACGGTGGCACCGTCGAGGCGCCCGTGGCGCGTGCGCACGAGATCGTCGAGCACCACGACCGCCGCCTCGACAAGACCGAGGCGATCCTCGGAGACGAGCCGCTGAGCGGATACGACGTGTCGCTCGCGCTCTTCGGCCGCGAGTTGCCGCCGATTCAGCGCCGCTTCGCCGTCGCCGAGACGCTGTCGCACCTCGAGCGGCTCGTCGTGCTCGACCGTGCCGAGAAGAATGAAAGCCGCGTCCTTACCTATACTGCGCGCTCAGCTGGTGGGCGACAAACCTCCTAGTACCACCGCGTGACCCTCTTTCTGGAGCTTGTCGGGGTCGGCTTCCTGATCCTGCTCAACGCGTTCTTCGTCGCGGCCGAGTACGGCCTCGTCACGGCGAGGCGTACGCGCATCGTCGAGCTGCACCATCAGGGCAACCGCCGTGCACGCGACGTGCTGCGCATCACCGGCGATCCGCCGCGCTTCATCGCCGCCATGCAGCTGGGCGTGACGCTCACCTCGCTGGGCATCGGCGCCCTGGGCGAGCAGGCGCTCGTCGAGGTGCTCGACCCGGTGATGGCGACGATCCTCGCGATCCTCATCGCGTACCTGCTCCTGACGTTCGCGCACGTCGTGGTCGGCGAGCTCGTCCCCAAGGGCATCGCGCTCCGCCATTCCGAGGGGACGGCACTCTGGGTGTCCGCCCCTGTGCGCGCGTTCTTTGCCGTGTTCGAGCCGGTGATCTGGGCGCTGCGCGTGACGAGCGACGGAATCCTGCGCCTGTTCGGCGTGGAGCCGCCGAGCGGCGAGCACGACGTCCTCTCCGAGGCGGAGCTGCGGATGCTCGTCTCGCGTTCGACGCAACAGGGCGAGATCGAAGAAGGCGAGCAGGAGATGATCGACAAGGTCTTCGTCTTCGGCGACAAGGATGCGGCGAGCGTGATGGTCGCGCGTCCCGACGTCGTCGCGCTGTCCGTCGACATGCCCCCGGAGGACGCGGTCGCGGCCGTGCTCGAATCGCCGTACACCCGCTATCCGGTGTTCCGGGAGACGCTCGACGACATCGTCGGCGTCCTGCACGTGCGCGACCTCTTCGCCGCGATGCACGAGCGCGGTCTCGACGGCCTCCATCTCGACCAGTTGCTGCGCAGCGCCTACATCGTCCCCGAGACGAAGGATCTCGCGTCGCTCCTGCAGGACTTCCGCCGGACGAGCAACCACTTTGCGATCGTCGTCGACGAATACGGCGCGATGGTCGGCATCTGCACGCTCGAGGATCTGATCGAGGAGATCGTCGGCGAGATCGAGGACGAGTTCGACGTCGCCGAAGAGCCGATCGTCCAGGTCGACGAGGACACGTATCGGGTCGACGGCATGTTCCCGATCGAGGAGTTCAACGACCGCTTCGGGACGGATCTCCCCGACGAGGACTACCACACGGTCGCGGGCTTCGTCTTCGGGCAGCTCGGTCGTGCGCCGGAGCCTGGCGACGACGTCGCACACGACGGGCTTCGCTTCGACGTGCTCGAGGTGGACGGGAACCGCATCGAGCGGATGGCGGTCACGTTCCTCAAGCGGCCCGAGCGAAAGCGGGAGCCGCAGGAGCTGCGCGACCCAGAAGAGGACGAGATCGAATAGTTTTATAAGTCGTAGTCTTATGGTTTCTTAGCCGTACCCGCTCTGGTCGCGCCGCCGTTACGTGGACAGCCCCTCCTTTCTGTCCCGACACGGCACGAGGAGACCACAACATGAAGAAGATCGGCGCAGCGGCCGCGATGGCCGCGATGACGATCGTGGCCGCCGCGCTGTGCGGGGTCGCCCTGGCCGACGAGGGCCATCAAGGGGCGAAGCCCGCGAAGCCGGCGCCGCCGCCGCAAGCGGCGAGCCACGACTCGAGCAAGGATCAAAACACGCCGGCCAAGCCGGAATCCGCCTCCAAGCCGAGCGAGCCCGAAGCAAAGGTGTACATCTGCCACGCGACCGGCTCGCAATCGAACCCGTACGTCCTGATCCACGTGAGCTCGCACGCGCTGCCTGCGCACACGAGCCACCAGGACGGGCGCGACATCGTGCTCGGTGCGTCACCCGGTACGTGCCCCGGCGCCTCCACGACCTCCAACGTGCAGGGCGGCGCGGAGCAGAGCCAGGGTGAGCAACACGCGGCCGGCGTCCAGGGTGCGGAGAACACGAAGCCGGAGAACGCCAAGGTGTTCATCTGCCATGCGACCGGCTCGGACTCGAACCCGTATGTCCTGATCCATGTGAGCGAGCACGCCGTGCCCGCGCACACCCGGCACCAGGACGGACGCGACATCGTGCTCGGCGCAGCGCCTGGCGCGTGCCCCGGCGCCTCCACGACCTCGAACGTGCAGGCCGCGGACCACTCCGAGGCGGCGGCACAGATGATCTCGTTCTGCGACATGGAGACCGCGACGACCGGCAAGTTCGAGACGAAGCCGGCGGACAAGGTCGTCAGCCACGAGCTGAACGGCACGCCTGAAGAGGCGCGGGACATCGTCCCGACGTTCACGTTCAACGGCCAGACCTATTCGCAGAACTTCGACGCGAACGGCCAGGCGATCGTCGCCGCGCAGTGCAACGAGGCGGCACCGGCCGAAGTGCAGGGCGTGCAGGAGACGTCGTGCACGAGCGACGACAACGACCAAAGCGACCACGAGAAGGCCAAGCAGCATGACGACAACGGCAGCGGTGACGACAAGAACGGTCAGGACCGCGACCAGAAGGCCTTCGCGTCGCATCACGAGGACAACGACAACGAGGGCAACGACAACGAGGGCAACGACAACGAGGACAACTGCCCGGCCGCCGCTTCGACGTCGAACACGTCGAGTGCGTCGAGCCTCTCGGCCGTCTCGGCGTCGAGCAACACCTCGGTGAGCTTGAATACGTCGAGCAGCTCGAACACGTCGTCGTCCACGTCGTCCAACACGGCGTCCGCCTCGAATACGGCATCGACGCCGGCGAGCACGGCATCGACGCCGTCGAGCAACGCTCAGAGCGCGGGCGTCCTCGGTACGACGAAGGCGCTCACCTCGCCGGCGGCGCCGGTCCTGTCCGCGAAGCCGAGCGCAGGCGTTCTCGGCACCGTGGCCAAGATCTCGAGTGCCGCGACGTCCGGGACGCTGCCCTTCTCGGGCATCCGTCTCTGGATCGTCGAGCTCGTCGCGCTCGGCCTCATCGGCCTCGGCGTGGCGACCCGGATGGTCGTTCGCCGCAGGCCGAACTAGTTACTCGACCTGCAGCGCCAGCGGTTCGATCTCGCCGCCTGTCACCAGCCAGGCGGCGAGGTCGTCCTCGCGGACCGAGTAGATGAGGTACGGCTTGCCGGCCCAGAGCCCGATGTTCTCGACGTCCGTGCGCGACGGGCGGGGAGGCGACGAGAGATGCGAGTGGACGACGGCCTGCTCGAGCTCGATCTCCGACCAGCGCGTCGGATCGAGATAGAGCTCGAATCTGTACGGCGACGCAGCTTTGTTGATCGCGGGGACGTACTCGACGGCGCGGTCCCCGTCGAGCAAGAGCAACCCGCACGATTCGTTCGGCGCCTCCGCGCGTGCGTGCTCGGCGATCTGCGCGCGAACCTTGGCGGGGACTACCACCAGAGAGTGCGCTCCATCGACGTCTCGACGTCGTCACCCGACCAGAAGTCGGCGCTCAGGTACTTCCAGCCGGCGTCGGCGAGCACGCAGACGACGACCCCTTCGTCGAGCTCGCCGGCGAGCTTGCGCGCGACGTGCACGACCGCGCCGCTCGAAACGCCGGCGAAGACTCCCTCGCGGTCGAGCAGCTCCCGCACCGCGACGACCGATTCCTCGTTCGACACGAGCACCTTCCGGTCGAGCTGCGATACGTCGAGGATCGGCGGGACGTAGCCGTCGTCGAGCGACCGCAGTCCCATCACGGGATCGCCGGGAAGCGGCTCCGCCGCGGCGACGACGACCTCCGGGAAGCTCTCGCGCAGCCGCGCGCCGGCGCCCATGAGCGTTCCGCCGGTGCCGAGCCCGGCGACGAGCACGTCGACGCGGTCGAGCGCAGCCGCGATCTCCGCGCCGGTGCCTTCATAGTGCGCGCGCGGGTTCGCCGGGTTCGCGTACTGGAACGGCATGAACCAGCGCGGGTCCTCCTCCGCCATCGCGAGCGCGAGCCGCACCGCGCCGTTCGAGCCCTCCTCGGCCGGCGACTCGACGATGCGCGCGCCGTACAGGCGCAGTAGCCGGCGTCGTTCCTCGGTCGCGTTCGCCGGCATGACGCACGTGAGCGGGAAGCCCTTCAGCTTCGCGACGAGCGCGAGCGAAATGCCGGTGTTGCCGCTCGTCGGCTCGAGCAGCCTGCGGCCGGGCTCGAGCTCGACGCCGTCGAGCATCGCCTTCGCGACGCGGTCCTTGATCGAGCCGGTCGGATTCTGGCCTTCGAGCTTCGCGTAGATCCGGACGCCGTTCGGCGAGAGCCGGCGCAGCTCGACGAGCGGCGTGTTGCCGATCAGGCCGAGGATGTCCACACGTACACCGTCGGACAGAGCTTCCCGAGCATCTGGTAGACGCCCCACGCGAGCCCCATGAACGCGGCCGCCGCCTGGGGGCCGGTGAAGCCGCCGCGGCGGAGGCGCGCGAGGTGCAGGAGGTCTTCGCCCGCGTTCCAGGTGCCGTCCTCGAGCATCCGCTCGCGCCACTCCGAGCCGAGCCGGTCGACGGAGCGCAGCACGAGGCCGGCCTCGGCGGCCGCCGCTTCGAGCACGTCGGCGTCGAACGTCTGCACCGCGCCGGCGTCCACGAGCTCTTTCCGCTCATTCGGCTCGAGCCGGTCGGTCGCGAGCGTCACGTAGGCGAGGAGCGAGCCGCCCGGCTTCAGGATGCGCGCGCACTCGGCGAGGCCCCGCTGCACGTCGACGTGCACGAGCACGTCGCGGCACCAGATCCAGTCGGCCGAGCCGTCGGCGAGCGGCATCGACTCGATCGCGGCCTCGACGACCTCGATGTCGAGGCTCGCTTCCTCGATCGCCGCGCGCGCGAGCTCGCAATGGAGCGGAACGACGTCGAGCGCGATTCCACGAAGGCCGTGCTCGCGCACGAGCCTGATCGTGTGCACCGCATTGCGTGCGCCGGCATCGACGACGAGCTGGCCGGGCTTCGGCCCGAGCGCGGCGAACGCCTCGAAGAGCGAGTCGACGCCGCGCGGCGCCAGGCTGCGCCGCAGCGCGTCGTTCAGCTCGTCTTCGTCGGCCCAGAGCTCGTAGAGCTCCTGAACCGTCGGCGACAAGTCAGCCTCCGGCCATCGCCGGGAGCAGGATCACCGTGGATCCGTCATACACCGGCGTGTCGAGCCCGTCGAGCGTGCGCACGTCCTCGCCTTCGACGTAGACGTTCACGAACGACGCGATCTCGTCGTCCTTGACGAGCTGGCCGCGCAGCCCCGGGAAGCGGCCCATCAGGTCGTCGAGCAGCTCGCGCACGGTGCCGCCCGCGGCGTGCACCTGGCGCTCGCCACCGGTCTCGGTGCGAAGCGTGGGTGGAATGCGAACGGTCTTCATGCGTGAGTTGCCCTCCCTTGGCAGAACTCGACGTAGTCGATGTACTCGGTGATGGTCGGATGCCGGCCGCACACCGGGCAGTCCGGATCGCGGCGCAACGTGACTTCGCTGAATTCGGTCGCGAGCGCGTCGAAGAGCAGCAGGCGGCCGGCGAGCGATTCCCCGATGCCGAGCGAGAGCTTCAGCGCCTCGTTCGCCTGCAGCGAGCCGACGATGCCCGGCAGCACGCCGAGCACGCCGCCTTCGGCGCAGCTCGGTGCGAGCTCCGGCGGCGGAGGCGTGGGGAAGAGGCAGCGATAGCACGGGCCGCCGGGCGCAAAGACGGTCACCTGCCCCTCGAAGCGATAGATCGATCCGTGCACGACGGGCAGCTCGTGCCAAACGGCGGCGTCGTTCACGAGGTAGCGGGTCGGGAAGTTGTCGGCGCCGTCGACGATCACGTCCCAGCCGTCGGCGAGGATGCGGTCGACGTTCTCCGACGTCAGCCGTTCCTTGTACGTCTTCACGTTGACGTCGGGATTGAGCGCCTCGATCGTCGCCTTGGCCGAGTCGACCTTCCAGTCGCCGATCGTCTCGGTGGAATGCGCGATCTGGCGCTGCAGGTTCGTCGCGTCGACGCGGTCGTCGTCGACGATGCCGAGCGTGCCGACACCGGCGGCGGCGAGATAGAGCGACGCAGGCGAGCCGAGCCCGCCGGCGCCGATGAGGAGGACGCGCGCGTCGAGCAATTTCAGCTGGCCTTCCTCGCCGACCTCGGGAATGAGGATGTGGCGGCTGTAGCGCTGGCGTTTCGCGCCGTCGAGCGAACGCGGCAGCTCGGTCGGGAATCCGTTCCGCTTCCAGTCGGTGTAGCCGCCGGCGAGCGAGGCGACGTTCTCGTAGCCGAGCTCTTCGAGCGTCTTCGCCGCGAACACGGACCGGTTGCCCTGGGCGCAGTAGAGGACGATGCGCTGCGACTTGTCGGGCGCGGCCTGCTCGATGCGCGACTCGAGGAATCCGCGCGGGATGTGGATCGCGCCGGGTACGCGCCCCTCGGTCCACTCGTCGAGCTCGCGGACGTCGACGAGGAGTGCGTCCTGGGCGCCGGCGGCGTCCACCTCTTCGATCTCCGCCCGGATCTGCTGCAGGAGGTCGCGATAGCTCGGCATGACTATCCGAAAGATAGCGAGAGGCCGCCTGGCTACGCTCATCGCGGTGAGTGCCAGACAGCGTGTTCTTGCGGTCGTCGCGCTTGCGGGGGCGCTCGTCGTGGCAGCCACCGTCGGGATCGCGTACCTCCAGGCCCGGGGCGGCAGCACCGGGACGAAGGCGCGCGCTGGCTCGCCGCCGCTCGAGCTCGACTTCGGGCTGCGGACCGATGCCCAGGCGCGCGCGCTCGCGCGTGCCGAGACGCTGTACAACGACCACCACGCCGCGGCTGCCGCGAAGATCTTCGCCCGCTACGACTCGCTCGAGGCGCAGATCGGCAGCGCCTTCGCCGCCTGGCCGAGGCATGGGCTCGACACGCTCAAGCGCATCGTCGCGGCGCATCCCGGCAGCGCCCTCGCCGAGCTCCACCTCGGGCTCGCGTACTACTGGTCGGGTCGCGACGCCGACGCGGCCGTCGCCTTCAAGCGCACGGAGACACTGGAGCCCGACACGCCGTACGCGCTCAGCGCCGCGTCGATCCTGCACCCGAACATGCCGCGGCAGCCGCTGCCGCTCTTCGTGCCGAGCTCGCCGCAGCCGGACGTCACGACCGTTACCGCGTTACGAGCGCGTGCGGCCGGTCACGACGTCGTGGCGCGTATCTATTACGGGCTTGCGCTGCAGCGGCTCGGCCGTGCGATCTCCGCCGAGCGTGCCTTCGCCGCTGCCGCGGCGATTGCGCCCGACGATCCCGAGGCCCTCGCCGCAGCCGCCGTCGGCCGCTTCTCGAAGGAGCATCCGGCGCGCGCCTTTGCGCAGCTCGGGCCGCTCGCACAACGTTTTCCACACGCTGCCGTCGTCCGCTTTCACCTCGGCTATCTGCTCCTCTGGATCGGCGCCCGCAAGCAGGCGGCAAAGGAGTTGAAGCTCGCCCGCGCGGACGCGCCCGGCTCGGTCTACGCGCGGTACGCGACGACCCTGCTCGCCGCGCTCGGACATGGGACCAGGTAGGGGAAATATGAGCCGAACGGCCTATGGCGCCCCGTCCGATGCGGCAGGCATAGTGCGGCATCTCAAGTGAGGGGAGGCACATGAGCGCAGGGGTTGAAGGGCGGGCCGTCCGCGATGTCGCCGACATCCTCGAAACGGACGAGGCGCGTCACCTGCTGGAGGCCGCGAGCGCGCAGGGCTCCTCGCTCAGCACCGACGAGATTGCGCTTGCGCTCGACGAGCTCGACCTCGACGCCGGCCTCCTCGACGACTTCTACCACGCGCTCGAAGAGATGCAGATCGACGTCACCGGCGGCGCCGACGAGGTCGAAGCGGAGAAGGAAGTCGTTGTGGAAGCGCGCGAGGTCTCGACCGACTCTCTGCAGCTCTTCCTCAAGGACATCGGCAAGGTCGACCTGCTCACGGCGGCGCAGGAAGTGGAGCTCGCGAAGCGCATCGAGCGCGGCGACCACGGCGCGAAGCAGGAGATGGTCGAGGCGAACCTCCGTCTCGTCGTCTCGATCGCCAAGCGCTACCGCAACCAGGGGCTGCCCTTCCTCGATCTCATCCAGGAGGGGACGATCGGGCTCGTGCGCGCCGCGGAGAAGTTCGACTACCGCAAGGGCTTCAAGTTCTCGACGTATGCGACGTGGTGGATCCGCCAGGCGGTTGCACGCGCGCTCGCCGACAAGGCGCGCACGATCCGCATGCCTGTGCATGTCGTCGAGAAGCTGAACAAGATCGTGCGGTCCGAGCGCAAGCTGCGCTCCGAGCTGTGCCGCGAGCCGCAGCCGTGGGAGATCGCGATCGATCTCGACCTGCCGCTCGACGAGGTCGAGGCGATCATGCGCAGCGCGCAGACGCCGGTCTCGCTCGAGAAGCCTGTCGGCGACGAGGACGAGTCGGAGTTCGGGCATTTCCTCACCGACGAGAAGTTGCCGCTTCCGGACGAGTCGGCCGAGATCTCGATGCGCAAGGAGACGCTGCGGAAGATCCTCGGCACGCTCTCCCACCGTGAGCGCCGGGTGCTCGAGCTGCGGTACGGCCTCGACGGCGAGCATCCCCGGACGCTCGACGAGGTGGGGCGGACGTTCAACGTCACGCGCGAGCG
>Ga0070730_10001780_pt1 | contig 20307 bp, 14 predicted proteins | sample Coa_R1_3_FD_66447 | JGI IMG/M metagenome (GOLD analysis project Ga0070730, IMG submission 66447) | Surface soil microbial communities from Centralia Pennsylvania, which are recovering from an underground coalmine fire - Coalmine... | ecosystem: Environmental > Terrestrial > Soil > Unclassified ... | reverse complement strand
CGGAAGAGCAATAGCCGCTTTGTTATACCTGTTTGCCGCAATCCCATGCTATTTCGCGGGACTCTTTGGAGGCTCCGGTACCGCGGGTTTGGCGAATTTCGCATTGTCCACCGGTACGTTCTGTTGCAGTTCGCTTACTTGAATCGTAAAACGCCCATTCGGTCTTGCTAACGTCCAGCGATAGGGTGTTGTTACACCGTTCGTGTCGCGGTAATCGGCATAATCGATCTGCGTCGGGAGCCATCCCAGCGCTGTCTCGCCATACCGAACCAAGCGCAGAAGCAAACCGGACTTCTCGTCGAAATATAGCCGTAACGGGGGCTTCGCTTCCCTTTGCCCGACGAGCACATACGTATCCCGGTCCCCAACTTTTTCTACCCCTTCGACCCCCATCTTGGTGAACATTTGCTTTAAGTGCGTAGCTAAGTGTAGGTCCGCGTCCATTGATGCAGCATCGATCTCGCTTCCCTGCATGAAGTGTGGCGGACGACCGGGTGTGCCCAGCCACCCTTCATGTCCATTAAATGCGGTGATGCTTTCCCCTGCCGCCATGTGCGTGAACGAAATCCGCATGTCGGGATCTTTTGCGTAGATGTCGATCGGAACTGTCTGGCCCCCAAACTCAATCGTGCCTTTCATCACACGACTGGTGATCTTGTCGATGGCGTTTGCGCCTCCAACGGCCCGCACGTACCTATCGAGCAACTGCTCCGGCGTTGGCGTGGCGGTTTCCTTCGTAGCGTTGGCCTTAGTTTCTGTGGGTACGCCGTGGGGCATCGCCGTTGCGACGGCGGAGTCATCGGTCATCACAGCGGGGATCGCTATGGGCTTCGCGTTGCCGCGGTGGCACGAGTAACAGGTCACATCGCGGCGCCCATTGAAGTTCTCCTGATTGATGGTGAACATCATCTCCATCATCTTTCGTGCAGTCTTTTTCGTCTCCTTGTCGTCCTTATCAAACGCATCTTTGACGTGACAGTACTCGCAATTTACTCCAAGGGATGAAGCCACAAACTGCATTGTAGGGAACAATTCCTCGGCAGGGATTCCCTTAAGAACTTGAATGTTCTTGAACTGCTCCTCGGCCCTCTTGGGCGAAGACGGAGTTGGCATCTGCTGGGCGACCGCGTGAAACGCTGCGCGGGATGCCGCTTTCAATCCCGCAATGATTGTGCCCGACGCGACAACCAGAATTGCGATGAAAATGACTCGAAAGTTCCTTCGCATCATTTTTTTGACGTCCCCAGCATGAATGTTTTGAAGTCCAGCATTGCCTATGGCTGATTGCTGTAAATATACTTTCCCGATTCCTGCGCGACAATCACGCGGCTCGGCAGAAGAGAATCGACCTTGTCTTTCAAGTGCGGGGGAACGAACAAGAAGATCCGTCTTCCCTCGCTCCATTGCTTTTGTAAATCGGCATTCGTTAGGTAGATCTTCGGAGCGTCGGGAAATGTGGAGCCGAACCACATTGAAGTCGTACGGCCCTCAGCCAGTTCGATGGGACGCCGCAGATAGAACAGCAGGGATGAGCCAAACGCCTGATCACCGTAAATCATCACACGATCCTGCGGAGTCGCGCGTGCTGCGATTTGCCGGGCGAGGTCCTTTGAAGACAAATACGGCCCAAACCGTCCCAGCGCAATGTGAGCGGCAATTAGAAACACGACCATGCCTACAGCAAGCGTCCAGGTTGCGGCGAAATGTCGACGCCACATGCGCAGCAAGAACGACAGCAGCGGAGCAAACAGAAACGCGATTGCTGCCAGTGCGGCCGGAAGTCGCAAAGCCGCAAACGACGCATAACTCAGATCGAGCATATGCGATGTCGAGAGCGTGTCCGTGTCCATGTTGTGCTTTGCCAACACGTTGCCGATGTCAGGCTCGAATGGAAGATTCCGTGATTGCCATAGAACCGTTAGCAGTACGATGCCGGCGGTCACTCCGACCACCGCGATCACGCCCGCCGAAATCCTGAGCCAGCCTTTGCGAACACCTTCGTGGCACTCTCTCCACTCGCAGCGCGCGACGCCATCCGCAACAAGAATCAATAGCGGGAGATATGCCGGGAACGTGTAGTACTCCTGGTTGGTTGAGACGGCAAAGAAAATAAGAATCACGCCAGCGAGAATCCAACACATCAATCTGGTGCGTGCAGCGAAGTCTATGCGCTCAGATTTCCGCGTATCCATAACGGTTCTCAGAGCTGTTGGCAGATATAGGCTCCACGGGAATAGCCAGACCAGATGCAGCGACCAGTACAGTGCCCAGGGCAGTTTGTTGTAATCGCGAGGAAAACGCCTTCCCAGGAAACGCAAAAAATGTTCGTTAACAAAATAGAACCAGAAGAAGCCATGCCCACCCTCGCCGCCGGTATTACGCAGTCCGGCCAGAATGTGCCAGGGCGCCGCCATCACAAGAAATACAATAATCCCTGAAACAAGCCGAAACTCGCGCCAGCGGCGCCAGTCGCCTGTTACCGCCAGATACAGAATTGCGGCTCCGCCCGGAAACGCCAGCGCAATGAGGCCTTTCGTCAATACACCCAGAGCCATGCAGGCATATCCAGCGTACCAATGCCAAGGGCGCCCATCCGTTTCTAAGGCAGCCAGGAAGAAGTACAACGCTGCGGCGATCAGCAGGCTGAGCAGCACATCCGGAATGAAAATGCGGGTGAAGAGAAATACACCGGCCGCAGTGTAGACGAAGATTCCAGCGTAGATTCCGGCCGGCTCGCCGAAAGCTTGTTGAGCCCAGACTGCTGCGAGTAGGCCCAGCAGCAGCACGGCCAGAGCCATGGGAAGCCGCGTCGCAAATTCATTCACGCCAAACAGCTGATAGCTGATCGCTACCAACCAGTAAGGCAGCGGGGCTTTCTCTAGGTAGCGAACTCCGTTGACATGTAACGTCACGTAGTCGCCGGTAACAAACATCTCGCGCGCGGCTTCGGCGTGCGTGCTGTCTGCGTCATCGAGCAGTGCAGGAGAGAACAGCGAACCGAAATAAACGGCTGCCCACACGATCAGCAGCGGGACAAAGAAGATGCGCTGTAACGAAAGCGCCGGGCGCTTTTGCCCTGATGAAACCTGTGGCGTGGAAATAGCGCTCAATTCGCGTGGAACCCATTCAAGTGTTACAGAGGACGATGGGGTCACGCAAGGCGGGATGACTCACAATGACAAGGGAATTAGCGCCAACCGGGTTTCGGAGCAGGCCCCCACTCAGCGCCCATATTGTCGTCCGTGATGACGTGCCGCGCCCCAAGTCGCTTCGCGAGTACATCCCCCGATTCCAAGCCAAGCAGCCGGGGAGGTTCGTTGACGCTGTTCGCGAATGCATTGTATCCCGCGAGGACCAGCTGGCCGCGAGGACTCGTGCGGTCAAAGACCTTCTTGCCATCGATCTCATACCGATCGAGCACGCTGAACCACCGTGCCTTATCCAAAACAATCGGCGAATCGCTTGCCAGCAGGCAAGTTATGACTCGTACACCATAACTGAATTCGTGCAGCCCCGTGATAAACACATCGTCCGATTCGGTTGCGTTGTAGTAATAAATCCCTCCCTGCAACAAGTGCTGCTTCACGATCTGCAGGAAATCTGCCGACAGAACTTGCGAGCTGTGATCACGCCAGTGGAATGAAGTGTTGGCGATCATGACGTCATACTTCAGGCCAGGATGAGCCATCAGCCACCTGCGGCCATCATCGACGAACATGTGAACTTTCGGATTGTGCAGCAGGGAGCGGACCTCGGGATATTGCTCGATCAGTTGAAAATACCCCGGATTGATTTCGACGATGTCGACGTTCTCCACCTCCGGATTATTGGCCACAATCTGCGCCCACGATCCCGAAGCGAGGCCCAACATGAACACGCGTTTGGGCTGCGGATGGAAGAGACTTAACGCATAGGCGCGGATGACAAGGTTCTTGTCGTTGTTCGGGTCGATATTGAAGTATCCGTCATACACGCCACCCCCAAACACGGCATCGTCGGCTGTGACAGCAATGACGCCATTCCGGTTTTCGACGATATGTTTCATGTACCCGACAGAGGATGCTGTTGGTCCGAAAATCATTTTCCCGTAAAGATTGGCGTAGGCGGGTGCGGCCAATGCAATCAAGGCGACAACGACGACCGCCATGGCCCAAATTGGCCGCCGCGAAGTCTGACGCTCTCCCCTGCTGATAAGAACGAGAATCAACCCGGTGATCGCGGTCGCGCCGGCAAGTTCAATCGAGATCGCTTCGGTGCGGAAGTAATTCATCAACACAAAACCGATCACCAGGCTCCCGAGAGTGGAACCAATGATGTTTGAGACGTAAATAAAGCTGACGCTGCGTCCAGCCGATTCACCCGGTTGAATCGAAGCCTGGCACAAGAGCGGCAGTACCGCGCCCAGAAAGCAAGCGGTCAAAAAGAATGCTGGAGCTCCCATGAGGGGAGAAATATTGTGCCAGGACAGATCCGCCAGGAGTGGAGGCAGATAAACAGAAATGGCCGCTGAAATCAGCATGGCCACGCCAGCCACGGTCACAGGATTGAAATTTTTCTTCTGACAGAGCGTCTCGCTCAAAAATGATCCCGCCGCGATCCCGGCCAGATAGGTCGAGAGCAACAGAGCGAAGGCTGGAGCCCGGTCGAACGTTGCCAGAGCGAAGATTCGGAACCAGGCGATCTCGAATCCCAATGCCAGAAATCCCGCAAGACCGGCGATCGCCGCAGCGGTTCCGAGTCCCAAATTGTTCGCAGTTCCCGCTGTGTCCGCAACTTCGTTGCTTGGTCCCGAATCCGTCTCGGTGCGTCCGTACAGAAATGCAGTCGCTCCAACTAGAGCGTTCATGCACGCTGCAACCGTAACTGAACCTGACTGTCCGAAATTCCGCATCAAAACCTGAGCACACACGAAACAGGCAACGGCAGACCCCAGCGTATTTACGAAATAAAGGGTGGCCACGGAGTATCCAACGTTTCGGGAAGACCTCACCAGTTGTTCCACGAGCAGAGGTAGTGTCGCTCCCATCAGCATCGTCGGGAGTATGAGGAGTAAAAAGCTGAAGAGAATCGTGATGCCCAGATTACTTCCGGCGGTGAATCCCGAGACCCAGTGGAACAAACGCAGCGAGATCAGCCCAAAGGCGGCGACGCCCAGTTCGCAAACTCCAAAGATCAGGATACCGCGCAACGGAAACTTCTCCGATAGCCAGCCACCGACGAGGCTCCCAATTCCCAGTCCCAGCATGAACGCGCTTACCACGACGGCCACTGATTGGACATTTACGCCGTAGATGGCGAAAAGGGCGCGCTGCCACACGATCTGGTAAATCAGCGCGGGAAACCCGGAACAGAAGAATAATGCTGCAACCAGGGCGGATTGCCCCCGACGGCCTCTCTCGTCTTTGCCGACGAGGACGATCAACAGGAGCAGAAGATCAAAACTCAACACTACGGCGACAGGGGCAGCTTCCATGGAACCTCAACAAAAATATTGTCGGGAGTTCACAACCCTTATATCGAATCGAGGGGCCGAAGAAGAAGTAACGAAAGTTATTCGCAAAACGGGGACAGCGTTGAAGGTGCAGTTAGGGCCTGATTACTACTTTGTGCGCTCAAAGAACCGCCACTTATCCATCGTTGCAGGGATAGCTACGTCGAAGAAGCCCACCATCATCTCGTCTGAAGTCTGATCCCCCCAGGTGACCAGCTTGTCGGGATCAGGGTTGTGAGGATTATTCCTGGAATTGTCGTACCAGGCGATTGCGCGCAACTTCGTTCCTGACTTGAGAACCCGCGGCTCGGCAAGCTTGTAACTTAGCTGCCAGTGAAAGTGATAGTTGACTCGCAGAAGCACTTCTACACTTCCGTCGTCGTGCACAATGTCGTACTCGAAGCGCTTCCCGCGCAGATGCATATGAGGGAACAAGCTGAGGAGTGTTGCCTCCTGTGGCAGCGTTCCCTGGACTTCCACGCGAAAATCATCCGCACCCGGCGGAATCATGAGGGCATGGTTATTCAACTGAAGAGTGATGACTTTCTGCTTCGGTGGAGTCTTTGCAAAGACAAGGCCGATGCTGGTTTGATCCTGGCTTGCCGTGCCGTTGCTCATGTAGTGCATCTGGAACACGAGATCGGAGCCGGCGGGAACGAATTTCGCCATCCCCTCCGGCCACTGATCGGGCGAACTGCCGGGCGCGTACACCAGCAACAGATCGCTGGTCGTCTCGTGCGCCTCACGCTGCTCCGCCGGATCTTTCAGAGTAGAGGCCGTGAACGGCTCTCCGACAGGAGCATGACGCAGCCAGTCAGAATTCGGCGGGCGAATATAGACCACTGCATGATGAACGTGTGCCGGACTTCCCGGACGGAACTCCGACATCTGGATCCATCGGTCCTCGTCAAAATGAGTGGGCACGATCTCGTACGTGTATTCGATCTCGCCATGAGCCGGAATTTGCACCGGCTTCGGCATCTTTACGACTAGGTCGGGCTGCGGAATGTTCCAGCCTTCGGTCCACCTTGGCGGAGCCGGCGAATCTCTCTTCTCGCCTGCCGGCGCTTCTCCGGCTGCCCAGGCAGTAATTGTCGCGATCTGCTGATCGCTCAGCGACGAATCGTTCGCAAAATGCCCGAAGCGAGGGTCGGCGAACCATGGCGGCATCATCTTCATCTGGACCGAGTGCGAGATCGCGTCCGCCCACGGCCGCGTCTGCTCATACGTGACAAGTGGCATCGGGGCAACCTCGCCCGGCCGGTGACAGTTCTGACAGTGATCTTGGAGGATCGGAAGAACGTCCTTATAGAACGTGGGTGGCGGTGGCGCCAAGGGCTTTTGGAGGGTCGACCCGGAAATGCCCAGAACAAGTCCTGCAATCGCCAGCGAGGCGCACACTTCACGAACCATATTGCGATTCTATATCGCCGGTTTCGGGTATATGGAGCACGGGCCTGCCAAAAGATGCTACATTCATCAGTCCATGTCTGCGCCCAATTCCAGCTTCGTCCGTGCCTGCAAGTCTCAGCCAGTGGGGCACACTCCCGTATGGTTCATGCGACAGGCTGGCCGCTACATGGCTGAGTATCGCGCGGTGCGCAAGCAGCACTCGCTGCTGGAAATCTGCAAGAAACCGGCGCTCGCTGCGGAAGTAACAATCACTGCTGCCGAGATCCTTGGCGTTGACGCTGCCATCATTTTTGCCGACCTTTTGCTGCCGCTCGAAGTCATGGGGCTGGCCTTCCATTTTTCCGCAGGCGAAGGCCCGGTCATCGAGAAACCCGTTCGCACGAAAGCCGATGTCGCCCAGCTCCGCACTGATCGCGCTGGCGAACTCGGATATGTTTCCGAGGCCGTTGCGTTGGTGGCGAAACATTTCGCCGACCGCATTCCTGTCATCGGATTCTGCGGTGCTCCGTTCACTCTCGCCAGCTACATGATTGAGGGCGGAGGTTCGCGCAACTACGTCCACGCCAAGAAAATGATGTACAACTCGCCCGCCGACTGGGACGCTCTGATGAGCAAGCTGGTCGCCGTGACATCCGCCTACTCGGCAGAGCAAGTGCGCGCCGGCGCGGACGTGATTCAGATTTTTGACAGTTGGGTCGGCTGTCTGAGCGTGGAAGACTATCGCCGCTATGTTCTCCCGCACGTCACCGGCATGGTGAAAGGCCTGCAGAAGACCGGTGTGCCGATTATCTATTTCGGCACCGATAGTGCCACGCTCCTGCCCGCTATGAACGAAACCGGTGCCGACGTGATCGGGCTCGACTGGCGCATCCCGCTGGACGAAGGCTGGGAGCGGCTTGGGCATCGATGCGCGGTGCAGGGCAACCTCGACCCCGTACTGTTGTTTGCAGACTGGAAAGAATTGAAATCACGCGCGCAAGAGATCCTGCAGCGAGCGGGCGGTCGCCCCGGCCACATTTTCAATCTGGGGCACGGTATTCTCCCTGAGACACCTGTCGACAATGTGAAGAACCTTGCGCGGTTTGTGCAAGAATACGTAGCCTCGACCGCAGCTTCACGCACTCCACAACGCCGATGAAGCGTATCGCCATCGTCGGCGGCGGCATCTCCGGCTTGGCAGCCGCGTTCCAGATCGAAGAGCAGCGTCGCTCCGGAGTCGAAGTCGAATATGTGCTCTACGAGGCTTCCCCGCGCCTCGGAGGCGTCCTTCGAACCGAGTACATTGATGAATGCGTGGTCGAAGCCGGCCCCGACTCATTCATCAGCGAAAAACCCTGGGCTGCAGACCTCTGTCGCGCCGTCGGGATCGGTGATCAACTCATTGGATCGAATGACGCCGACCGCAAAACTTACATCCTGACACGTGGCCGCCTTGTGGTCATGCCCGACGGCCTGATGTTCATGGTCCCCACCAAGATTCTTCCCACTGGACTGTCGCCGCTCTTCTCGTGGAAGACCAAGCTGCGAATGGCGAAGGAACTCTTTCACCCCCCGCGCGCAGTCGATCACGACGAATCGGTGGCGGCTTTCGTCGAGCGTCACTATGGCGCCGAGATGGTGGACCGCCTTGCTGATCCGCTCTTGTCCGGCGTTTACGGCGGGGAAGCTGCGAATCTGAGCGTGCGCGCCGTCCTTCCCAGGTTCGCCGACATGGAGCGAACTCACGGAAGCCTGGGTCGGGCCATGCTGGCAGCGCGGAAGAAGATGTCATCTGGGCCGCGCAAAGCCGCCCCGCCATTATTCACTTCCCTGAAGAGTGGAATGCAACACCTGGCCGAGACGGTCGCCGCCAAGCTCAATCCGTCCTCGCTGCTGACGAACGCGCAGGTGCATGCAGTGCAAGCGGAGGCCGGAGGCTGGCTGGTTTCTGCGGGACTGAAGTCCGACCACTTCGACAGCGTGATCATCGCGGTTCCGGGTTCTGCGGCCGCCAACGCGCTCCGAATGGCCAGTCCCGATCTATCGGCTGAACTGTCCGCTATCCAGTACAGTTCATCGATAACCGTCGGACTGGGCTACGACCGCGAAGTCCGGCAATCGCTTCCGCCGGGTTTTGGATTTCTCGTCCCGAGGAGCGAAGGCAAGCGATTGCTTGCGGCCACATTCGTGCACAACAAGTTTCCGCATCGTGCTCCTGAAGACCGCGCGCTGCTGCGTTGCTTCTTCGCGGGAACGAACGCAGAGAATGTCTGGCCGCTCAGCGACCAACAGATTATCGGAATCGTCAGAAACGAACTGCAACAGATACTGGGATTGCGTGCTGAACCGCTGTTCGCCCGCGTTTACAAGTGGAAGTCGGCCATGGCGCAATACGGAGTGGGACATCTTGAGCGTCTGGAACGAATTGAACGCTTGCGCCAGCAGATGCCGGGGCTCGCCCTTGCGGGCAATGCCTATCGCGGAATCGGAGTACCGGACTGTGTACGCTCCGGGCGGGACGCAGTAACGGCGTTGCTCGGGTAAACGGGTAGCGGACAAACGCTTATTTCAGCAAACCTTCAATCTCCACAATATCAGCGTCCCCTTCGCCCACCGCCGCGTAGACCCACTTTCCATCCGAGGACCACGAAATACGTCGTGCGATGAACGTACGCTTCGGGGCGAAATCCGTGACTCGCCTGAACTTTCCATCAGCGGTCGAAATCATCCAAATATTCGTTCCCGTATCGTCGTCCAGGGGTGTCGCGAGCCACTTTCCGTCTTTTGAGATGACAGGATGTAACCCTTGCCAGATGGGAACTCGTTTTCCTGAAATCCGCGCCAGCAAAGTGGATTGCCCGTCTTCCGGGCGGGCCACTCGTAACTCATAATCCGTCAAACCGTTCAAGTCATCCAACGGCACGACGTAGTACAACGCTGATCCGTCCGGCGCCAGAGCAGGTGCGCGGGCATTATCGGAACGTACCACAACTGGCGTTCCACCCGCTGTCGGAGCCTTTAATAACCGGTAGCCTCCGGTCGCCCCCACTGGAGACGAATCAGAGTAATAGAGCCACTTTCCATCGTTGGACCAGGTCGCCCAGGCTCCCTGTGCCACCGCGAGTTTCAAGCTGCTCCCATCGGGATGAACAATCCAATACCCCACGCCCTGGCCCAGCCGCTCTGGCTGATTCGTTGCAAACGTTATCTGGTTTCCGTCCGGCGACCAGATAGGAACTCCCATCATTGTGTTCGGCATTTTTTCATACGTAATCTGGTGGGTCTCTCTGGTCGATAGATCCATCACCCAAAGGTTTCCGTGTCCACCGTTATCCGAAAGATAGGCCAAATGGCGATCGTCCGGACTCAGCGTCGGGGTCTGAACCTGTCCAGTCTGGTGAGTGATGCGTTCCGCGCGTCGTACGTTCTCAGGCGGTTCCCCATCTACGGGGAACTTCCAAATATCAAATTGCATGTGCTTACGGCTGACGACGATTCGCCCATCACGGTCGACGTCGGGAGTCTCGTCTCCGGCTTCTCCGAACGTCACTTGTTGGGGCGCTCCGCCCGCCAGTGGAATCAGCCACAAATGCAACGTAGGAAGATAAAGGACGGTATTCCCCCGCGCCGAGCTGTACAGAATATGGGAACCATCTGCCATCCACGCCAGTCCACTCATTAGCGTGTTGTCGTCCGTGATCCGTCGGGAGGCCCCCCCGGCAGATGGCACTACGTATACGTCATCCGCCCAGTTATTGCTGTTGTGAAGATATGCGATGGATCGATCATCGGGGGCCCAACGCGGATTGCGATAGCTGAAACTTAGCGTCGCCTGCATCACCACGCGCGCGCTCGATCCGTCACGATCGGAAACAACCAACTCCATCTTCTGATCACCCAGGCGGAAAAATGTCAGGCGCTTGCCGTCATGACTCACATCGGCACCGCTCATTCCCTCTGCCAGTCTTCGTGGTGATCCCCCGAGGGCGGAAACCTCCCACAGTGCGCCCTGTACATCTCCTTCCGGTGGAGGGGTGAAATAAATCACCGACGCGGAATCTTCAGACCACCTAGGTTCGAGATGGCTGCCGCTGTCGTGCGTGATTTGCAGAGGAGGCCCTCCTGCAAGCAAGCGCACAAAGATCTGCCGGGAGCCATTTGAATCGCTGACAAAGGCCACCGACTTACCATCGGGAGAAAATGCCGGCGCCTCCTCCAGTCCTGCGAAGTCGGTCAACCGGAGGAACTTAACCGGCTCACGATTCTTTAGGTGTATCGTGCTTCGGTACCATAAGAAGCCAGCGGGCATAGACAGAACGGCAAACGCCGCCAGCGCCCAAACAGCCCACGGCCACCTCACCGGAATGGATGGCCTGATTTCAGCGATGCCACTGCTGGTATCAGTGGCTAGCGTTTCCAGGTGGAAAGCCAGGTCACGGGCCGACTCGAACCGTTCCTGCGGATTCTTCTCCAGGCAGCGCCGAACGATCCGATCGAGAGCGACCGATATGTTCTTGCCTGAAGTTCGCAGATCGGGAGGTTCGGTTTTCAGGATAGCGCTGGCCCGGTCGGCCGCGCTCGGGCCAACAAAGGCTCGCTGCCCGGATAACATTTCATAGATCACGGCTCCAAGGCTGAATATGTCGGAGCGGGAATCCGCCTTCTCGCCTCGGACCTGCTCGGGTGACATATAGCCGGCGGTTCCCAGCACAATCCCAGAGCCAGTCTGATCGAGCCGATCCATGCTGGTCACCGTGGCGTCGCCCGACTCCGGGGCGGTCAGCTTGGCGAGACCAAAATCGAGGATCTTGGCTCGCCCGTCACGACAGATGAAGATGTTGTCGGGTTTCAGGTCGCGATGGACAATCCCCTTGTCGTGCGCGGCTGCGAGCCCATAGGCAGTCTGCACAGCGTACTCTGTCGTCTTGCGAGCCGACAGAGCGCCGCCCTCCAAGCGAACCCGCAGGGAAGCTCCCTCCAGCAACTCTGTCACCAGGTAAGGAGAGCCTTCGTGTGTTCCGACATCGTAGACCGCAAGGATATTGGGGTGATTGAGCGAGCCTGCGGCCCGGGCTTCCTGTTCGAATCGTCGAAGCCGGTCCGGCTCGTGAGACAACGACCGCGGCAGGATTTTGATCGCTACATCACGCTGCAGCCGCGGGTCCCTCGCCCGGTATACTTCGCCCATTCCCCCTGCGCCAAGAGGCGCTATGACTTCATAGGGTCCGAGTTTTGTCCCAGCAGTTAACGGCATCGGTGCGAGGCATTATACCTTCGATCCATCGGGCTCCTCATGGGCATGGGTCACCGAGAGCTCGCTGATCCGCAAACCGATAGGCTGAAATTTGAGCCGAAACAACTTCGTCCGCTCAGGCCGCGTACGGCGTTGAACGATCGACGACTGTGACGGCCTGGCCCGCCGGGATCTCGATTGGTAGCCGCACCATGACCAGTGTCCCTGACTCATCCGACTCGATCTGCAAGGTCCCGCCCAACTGGCGCAGACGTTCCTGCATGCCGCGAATTCCGACACCTGGCGTCCCGCACGCTGCCATTTGCTGGCGTTTCTCGGGGGGGATCCCTTTGCCATGATCTTCCACATCCACCAGGACCTCCCGATCACGTTCGCGCACACGAATTTTCGCATTTGGACTGCCGGAATGGCGGTGAATATTGGTGAGGCTTTCTTGCACGACTCTGAAAATGGCGGTTTCCATCTCACCTGGCAGCCGCCGAAAATTTTCAGCCATATCCAATTCCACCTGGATCCCACTTCGCTGGGAAAATCCATCCACATACCAGCGAAGTGCCGAAGACAAGCCGGCTTCGTCGAGCAATGGCGGATGAAGGAGGTGAGAAATGGTCCGGACTTCGGTCACCATCTCCTGAACGAGGGTCTCGCTGTCTGTCAGAGTGGAAGCAGCCTTGGCAATCTGCAACATGTCATTTCTTACGGTGGATAAATTCATACTGAGCGCTGCCAGCATCTGGCCCACGCTGTCATGCAGTTCACGGGCGATGCGGCGTCGCTCGTCGTCCCGCATCTGGAGAAGCCGGCCGGAGAGATCCCTAAGGTTTTGATTTACGGCGTCGAGGTCCGCAGTGCGCTCCTGAACGGTGGTTTCAAGTTCTGCCTGTGCCCTGCGCAGTACTTCACTCTGGCGCCGGCGCGTCTCGCCCATAACTATAACGATCACGGACGACAACAAGAACGCCAGCGTAGCCACCGCCTCAGCCGTATTGGGATAGGCGAATGCGTGAATGGTTGGAACAAAGCCATACGCCACGCTGAACACTGCCAGCGCCATGGCCAAAATCGTGGGCCCCACGCCGCAATACCATGCAGAAAACGCTATAGCAGGAAGCAATAAAACATAGGCCACACCATTTCCGGTGTAAGAACTCAACAAGCTGCAGACAATCCACGCGACGACCACTGCAAGAACCGGAAGGCCGTAACGCAGAAGCGTGCTGCTTGCAATTCGAGCGGATAGTGAATTCTGAGTCCCCATGGAAGAACCTGCCGATCGGGTTGCTTTACCACCGGACGAAACGGCGCAGAAGCTTTGTGCCGCCATCAAGCTGCGGCGAGAAAGGGCCAGTTAGAAACATCATAGCAGGACCGAAATGAAAGACTAGCGGAAATTTGTTGCCGTACATACCCCCATAAGGCCTGAAATTGCAGCACATTAGGCTGGAACTGCAGTTTTCTTCTGCGCCTGCTCACGCCGCATCTTCGCCAGCACGAGCCGGATCTCGTCATACGTAGTTTCCGGGGGCAACACGTCCTTGAGAGTCCGCAGTCTCTCCAGCTTCTCCAGACCGATGCGCGCACAAGCCGCTTCAATCACAGCCTGTTTGTTGCGATCAATCCAGGCGGGATCGAACTCGACCTCCCCGGTTTCCACCAGAGCCGTTACCGCACTCACGATTGTCTCAAGCTGGCGTTCGCGGGACTTGGCGATCTCCTCCAGACTCTTCCCCTGCTTTAGCAACTGCAGCGTCTCCAACATCGGCGCAGTCTTCTTCGGTACTACAGCTTGAGCCCGTGCTCCCTGCCGATAGCGTTCCAACGCAGCCAGAATTCCTTGCCCGTACATATCCGCTTTTCGCTCACCGATTCCTGTAATCGTCAGCAACTCGGGAATCGATGATGGCTGGCGTCGCACAATCTCATCCAGGGTCGTATCGTGCATCACCACGAAGGCCGGGAAGCCCTTCTCTTTCGCCGTCGTGCGACGCCACTCTGCCAGATAATCGCGGAGCGCAAAGTCAGCTTCGCTCGCGGGGTTTGCCGACAAAGCTTTCTTAATCCCCACCGTCGCAGCAGGAACAGCTGACGGCTTGAGCCACTCGGGTGCACTGCCGCAGATGTCGCACATCCCACATGTATCCCACTTGGGACTCTCCCCAAAATGTAAGCAAATCCGCCGATGCCGGCACTTTGAATCCTCAGCAAACGCCCGGATCACGTGATACCTCTGCCAGGCCCGATCGCGCTCCGCCGAATCAAGGATCTGGTTCGCGAAGTGCCCTAATAAACCGGCATCACGCTTTTGCCACAACAGAATGCAGTCCGCGGGCTCTCCGTCCCGCCCGGCTCGTCCAGCCTCCTGATAGTACTGTTCCACCGATTTCGGAAGCGCCAGGTGAATCACGGCCCGAACGTTCGCTTTATTGATGCCCAAGCCGAAGGCGATCGTTCCAACCAGCACACGAACCTCATCGGACATCCACAGTTCCTGATTCCGTCGCCGGTCCTCATTCTGCATTTTGGCGTGATACGGAACGGCGGAGATGCCATGGTTCTCGAGAAAATCCACGGTTTCTTCGACCCGGTTGATCGTTGGAGAGTAAATGATCACGTTGCCACTGGTGTAATCGCCCAACGCGCGCAGCAGCAGATCGTTCTGGTCGTTGTTACCGTCGCACTCTCGCACCAGGTAGCGCAGATTGGGCCGATGAAAGCTGGCAATGTACTTATCTGGATTGCGCAACGCGAGCTGCTCGAGGATGTCGTGCCGCACGTGCCTCGTTGCGCTAGCGGTAAATGCTGCAATCGGACGCTCAGGAAATCTCTCCCGCAGATGTTTCAGCTGCCGGTACTCGGGGCGGAATTCGTGTCCCCACTCGGAGATGCAGTGAGCTTCGTCGATCGCGAAGAATCCGATTGGAACTTTCTGCAGCCAGGGGACGGTGTCCGCGCGCTGCAGCCGTTCGGGCGAGAGATACAGCAACCGATATTCGCCTTTCGCGGCAGTTTGCATTACCCGATTCTGCACGTTTCCGTCGAGCGTGCTGTTCAGAACCGCTGCCGGAATGCCCATCTGAGCCAGTTGCGCGGCCTGGTCCTGCATAAGAGCGATAAGGGGCGAAATCACGACTACCGTTTTCCCGCAGATCACCGCCGGTAATTGATAGCAAAGAGACTTGCCGCCGCCCGTGGGCATCACCACGCAGGTATCGTGTCCCGCGAGCAGGCTGCCCACGATTCGTTCCTGCAAGGGACGAAACGTGCTGTATCCCCAGTAACGGCGTAGGACGGCGATGAGATCCGGTTCTGAGCTCACGGAATCAGTATAGGGTTCAATGGATACTACGCCCTCCAAAACTTGCGCTTCATCCGAGTTCGCTTCCAAATTGGGAATGTCAGAAACGAGGCTCCCGCGGCTGCAGCTGTGTTCGATGCGTCCTTTCGAACACAATCCATGTCAACGCAATGACCATGAAGCACAGCAAGCTGCCTTCCGGCCCCACCGTTCCGCCGCTAAGCCATTTCGGACCGCGTATCGATGCACTCGAAAGGTGCCCGGGAGAAACCATCCCGCTATCTGGCACAGAGTAGAAAAATGTTTCGCCCCAATCCCACGCGGCGTGAAACCCAACCGCAAACCACAGATTCCCGGTACGACGGAGCGTTAAACACAAAAACAGTCCGATGAATGCTGCGCCAAACAGCCCATTCCATTGTTCACCCTGATTTCCCAGGTGAATCAGCCCAAAGGTACAGGACAGAGCGATCGCTGCCGGCCAGAAGCCCATTCCCCGCGCAAGAGTGAACTGGGAGTATCCTCTGAGCAGAAATTCTTCGAAGAAGCCCACGAACAGAAATGTGACAGCCCAGAAAGCTCCAAACCTCACCAGGCGAGCCCCATGCAGGACAATATGACCGAACGAATAATCGCGCAGCATGAAGAGCGCCATCATGAGGAAGCTGATCGCTAGAAAGCCCCATAGGGAACCTGTCCAGAAAAGACGTCCAAAGGCCCGCCTGATCGGCAGCCCATAGTCTGCCCAGGGACGGCGTTCAATCCGCGCCAGCACCACCGACGGAATCACCGCGGCCAGGAAAAAGCCGACCTCCTCCAGCAGCATCGCCCAAAGGCCACTAGCTCCGAAATCATGCGAGGCAACCAGGTCCGCGGCAAGTCGCTGCAGCGCCAAGAAGGTAATTGCATAGAAAGCGAATCCCCAACCCGGCCGCAAGCCCTGCGAACCGAAGAAAAGCGTACGAGCATAGGAAGGCTGGGATGCTGCAGCAAACTGCGGCCCCGAATGCGGCAGTGCCTCAGAACTCACTTTTTCCGGATTGGACTGAATTTCTGTCATCCCCGCTTGGCGCAAATAGCCTCCGTCATGGTAAAACAACTCGGCCCGACCTAATGGCTCGATATTTCACGCGTGAACGCTTCGGCAGGCCACAGTTTCTTGCCGGACTCCTGCTGCTTGCGTTTCTTGCGCAAGCCGTATGGCTGCTACACGCCGAGCTGGCGGCATCTCAAGGACCTGAGATCAGAGAAGCAATCCGCCTCAGAGAAGGATGGAAGCAGTGGCACGGCCACGGCATCGCAGCGGCTCCTTTCATCGAACCGGACCGTTCCATTCCTGATCCCTTTGAGAGCGATCAAAGTGGCTTCGACACAGAACATTCCCCTCTGCTCTATCTTGTCTCTGCCGCGCCCCTCCTCGCATGGCCCCGTGATCTGTCGGCCGAGTCGGCGCCGATTTGGCGATGGCTTCCGCGGCTTCCGTTTCTCGCCTGCGGCATGTTCCTCGGCGCCTCCTTGTGGTACGTTGCCCGCCGCCTCTGCGGAAATACCGGCGGATTCATCGCCCTCACTCTGTACTGCTTCTCCCCCTCGCTGATCCAGGCAAGCGCGGTCTGGCAGACCGAACCGGAGATCGTCGCCACCTGGGGAGCGTTCGGTACGATCTTCACCGCGATTGCCGTCGCGCACACTCTCTACGCCCCCCGCGAAGTCGTGCTCTGGAATTGGCGTCGAATCGTGCTGCTCGGAGTCGCGTTCGCCATCGCAATCGGATCGCAGTTTACCCTGATCGTGCTTGTGCCGATGGCACTGGGCTTCCTGTTGTATGTAGCTCCCGTTCGCCGCGGAGCTGGCACTCTGATCTGGGCCTCCGCCTGTGTTGTCGGACTTCTGTTCTTGTTTGCAGCCTACTTCTTTCACCTCCACTCATTCACAGAAGGCATGAGGCACGCTGCATTCTGGGCAGCAACTTGGCGCGGCTTCACGGTTCCAGGTGTCTACAAACAGGTCGCCTTGCAAATTGCGCGAGCTTGTCCCGCGCTGGCTTTGGTGTTCCCCATTACGCTCGCAACTTATGCAACCTGGCCTCGCTCGCGCTATTTCGGAAACACTGCGCCGCTTCTGATTGCCTTAGCGTTCCTGTTCCTTGCCATGGCGAATCCTCACCTCGGCGGCGCCGGATTCCTGCTCGCCGCTGTTCCCTTTCTTTTTGTATTCGTTTCCGGGATCCTGGCCGACTTGCTGGAGACGAAATATCGCCCGGTGATCATGGCCTGCGTCGCTGCCTTGCTGCTCACTTACATCGCTCGAACCCTTCTCGCGCTGGCAGAAGTCCCGCGCGGATGAGCGTTGTAGGTTAGGTATGGACGACGGAGCGCTGCTCGGTCAATCGTTGGCAGAGGAATTCCAGATATTTGTCCATGCCTTCGCCCGTCTTGGCCGACAGGCGAAAGATCCGCATTCCGGGACGAACGGATTCGATACTCTTGCGCGCGGTTTCCCATTCAAACTCCACCGCTGCCGCAAGCTCATTCTTGGTGACGACGGCCACGTCAGCGCTATTGAAAATAGTCGGATATTTGAGCGGCTTGTCTTCCCCCTCCGTCACTGACATCAACACCAGGCGAAGGTTCTCTCCCAAATCGTAGGAAGACGGGCACACCAGATTCCCTACGTTTTCAATGAACAAAAAATCAAGCTGATGCAGGTCCCACTCCTGTAGCGCATTTTGAACCATTGCCGCTTCCAGATGACAGAGTGTTCCTGTCGTAATCTGCTTCACCGGCGCCTTGCTGCGCGCCAGGCGCACGGCGTCGTTCTCGGTTGCGAGATCCCCGACTAACGCTGCCACCCGGTATTGCGGCTGCAACACCGTGAGCGTCTTTTCTAGAAACGTCGTCTTCCCGGAGCCCGGGCTGGAAACCAGGCTGACCACGAACACTCCCGCGGCGCGGAATTGTTCCCGCAGAGCGCGTGCGATCACGTCATTCTGCTTCAACACATTCCTTCGGACCTCGACCAGCCGCGGCTCGCTCATTTTGGAACCTCCTCTTCGTCAACTTCCAGCGCGAACACTTCCAGTTCCTTCCCGCGCCGCACATCCATCGTCGGCACCCCGCATTCCGGGCAAGCAAACGATTGCACGGATGCCAACACTTGCTCCTTCTTGCACTGTGGGCAGAAGACGGCAACGGGAATGTCCTCAACGATCAATCGCGATCCTTCAAGCGGCGTATCCTGACAGGCGACCTCATACGAAAACAGGAGAGCATCTTTCACCACGCCGGACAGCGCACCCAGCCTGAGATGTACTGCAGTCACGTTAACTCCGCGCCGCTGCGCCTCGTCCGTAGCAGCCTCCACAATTCCCATCGCGATGGAAAGTTCGTGCATGTTCTCGGCCTATCTCACCAACTGCCCGATGAAGACCCCGTACGGCTCCAGCGTCACAACGTCTCCGTTGGCGGAAGATTTTCCCGTGGCGATCAGGCTCTTCGCCGACGCAAAACCATTCTTGCTGATTTGAAAATCTACTTTCTGTTCCGTCCCCGACATGTTGAGAGCGATCAGCACGGCCTGATCCTGGTACACACGCAGGTACGACAGAACATTCTTGTCGTTTTCGTTCAGCGGTAGATAACTGCCATCCAGCAAACATTTATTCGTATGCCGCAGCTTGAGGACCTTTTTGTAAAACGAAAGAATCGACTCAGGATCTTTCTCTTCGTCAGCGACATTATGCGTCTTCGCAGTGGAGGGCACCGGCAGCCACGGAGTCGCCCTGGAAAATCCTGCATTCTCGCTGCCATTCCACTGCATCGGAGTGCGCTCGCCGTCGCGTCCCTTTTCTTTCGGCCAGCCGGTCCTCCCGATCGGGTCTTTCACATCCTCTTTGCGCTCAGGACGCGTCGTCTTCATCCCGATCTCTTCCCCGTAGTACATGATCGGCGTCCCGCGCAGGGTCAGATACAAACCGGCCATCAGCTTGGCAATTTGATCATTGTGCTCTCCGTCGCCGTAGCGAGCGTAAGAGCGGGGAATGTCGTGATTGCTGATTACAAATGTTGGCCAGCCTGAGGCCGATTCAATTTCGGCGATCTGCTTGCGGAATTCCGCCGCCGAAACCTTATTCACCGTGGTGAACAAAAAATCCATCGGCAACTGCAGTTCGTTGTTATTTTCGCCATAGTAGCGGTTCAATTCCGCAATATTCGCAGTCCAGGTTTCGCCGATCAGAACCGCATCGTGCTCGTCCGCCACCTTGCGCAAGTCGCGCAGTGCCTCATGGATCTCTGGCAGGTTGACGTTGTATTTCTTCTCCTGGAGCGTGTCGCCGAACGCATTCTTTCCCGGAAGCACTGGATTGTCCGTCAGCTTGGGATCTTCAAACATCGTATCCACTGCATCCAGCCGGAACCCGGACACGCCCCGCTTGCACCACCAACGCGTGACATCAAACATCGCATTCTTCACGGCTGGATTGCGCCAGTTCAGGTCCGGCTGTTCCGCATAGAAATAATGGTAGTAGTACTGGTTTGTAGCCGGATCGTACTTCCACGCCGAGCCTCCGAACGTTGAGTTCCAGTTGTTCGGTGGCTGTCCGCGCCCCTTGCCGTCGCGCCAGATGTACCAGTCGCGATGCGCCGCTGTGCGCGACGATTTCGAGTCAAGAAACCACTTGTGCTGATCGGAGGTGTGGTTCACTACAAAATCAAGAATGATGTGAATGCCGCGCTTCTTGCCCTCGGCCACCAGCTTGTCAAAATCCGCCAGCGTGCCGTACATCGGATCGATGGCCTCGTAGTCGGAAACATCGTATCCAAAATCGACTTGGGGCGATGGGAAGCAGGGAGTGATCCAAATCGCGTCGACACC
>Ga0070730_10001779_pt1 | contig 20310 bp, 22 predicted proteins | sample Coa_R1_3_FD_66447 | JGI IMG/M metagenome (GOLD analysis project Ga0070730, IMG submission 66447) | Surface soil microbial communities from Centralia Pennsylvania, which are recovering from an underground coalmine fire - Coalmine... | ecosystem: Environmental > Terrestrial > Soil > Unclassified ... | reverse complement strand
CTGAAGATTGTGGCCGAGGCGGTCGAGAGGAAAGGGCGCGCGGCCGGTGCGGATGCTTTCGGCAAAATTGTCGTTAAAGCGGCGGTCTATGAAGCCGGCAATCCAGCGGTCGAGGGCCGTTTCCGGGCGGCGGGCCTTGAAGACCACATAGTGTTGCGCCCAGCCTACCTGGGCATGAGGTTGCAGGCGATGAATGGCGCGATACGCGGCGGCGTGGGCCAGGCAGAGGTTTTTGGTGACCTGTGCCGCCTGCATAAACCGGCCTTTTTTGCCTGGGGGAAACTCGCCGAGAAAATATCCCAGCGAAACATAGACGTTGGGTTCGTTGAAGGTGCTCCAGTCGGAGCAGAGGTCGCCCAGAGACTCGACGACTCTCTCGGTAAAGCGTTCAAAAATGCGAGGCGAATCCGGCGCGAGAAAGGCGCCCTTTTCTTCGAGCCAAAGCGGGTTGGTGAAATGGTGCAGAGTGATGAATGGCCGCAGTCCGCGTTCGCGCAGGCCTTGCAGCATGGTGCGGTAACGGGCCAGGGCCTGAGTGTCCCATTCGCCCTGGCGGGGTTCGAGGCGGCTCCACTCGATGGAAAGGCGCAGAGCGTTGACGCCAAGCTGCCGGGCGAGGTCAAAATCCTGCTCGGCGTTTTGCCACCAGTTGCAGGCGAGACCAGCGTGGTCACGAGACTTAATGCGTCCGGCCTTTTCCCAGGCGGCCCACTGATTGTTGAAGTTGTCGCCTTCCACCTGATGGGCGGAGGTCGAGACACCCCAGACAAAGCCGGAAGGGAAGGCAGAATGATTGTTGTCGCCGGAGCCGTTGTCCATCAAACGTATTGTATCCGGCGATTACGAAACTTTATGCTGCCAGTATCCCTTGTCATGCAGAAAGTAATCTTCGTTGAAGGTATTCAGCATGGTCTTGAAGAAGAGCATGACCACGCGGTGACGCCCCATGCTGCGGAAGCGGCGGTTGGTGGTGGTGATGCCGCCGGAGACGATTCCGAACCGGGCATTGGAGACTTTCTTGCTGAGGAGATAATCCTCGGCATAGAGCGCGCCTTCATGGAAGCCGCCCAGCTGGCTGAACTTTTCGCGGGCAAAGAGCATGAACATGCCGGTGCTGAAGGGGCGGCAGAGCAGCGATCCGTACTGCATGATGTTGTTGCAGAGATAGAGAAGGTTATCGGCCAGATGGCCGGGGCCGCACCAAATGTTGGTAGTGACGCAGTGCAGCCTCCGCTTCGTTGCCAGGTCCAGCGCGCGGCGGATCAGGGTGCTGTCTTTGAGTTCCATGTCGGCGTCCATAAAGAGGACGTACGGCGTGGTGGCGCGGCGCGCGCCGGCGTTGCGGCCCACGGAGGGCAGACCGCCGGGGATGACTTCCACATTCAGGCGGTCGGCGAAGCCCATGACCAGTTCGGGAGTGCCATCGGTGGAGCCGGCGTCAGCAACGAATACTTTCGTATGCCGCATCCAGGGGTAATCCTGTTTGCAGAGCGATTCCAGCAGGTTCGGCAATAGTTTCGATTCGTTCTTCGCGGGTATCACGATTGTCAGTTGGTTCGGAGGTGTATTCACGAATGGCAACTCCTTCTTCGTTAATTGCGATCCAGTTGCAATGCGAGTCCACCCACGCGCCCGAGTTGTAATACTCAACTCCGTCGCGCATTAGAGACATGGGAGCGTGGGTGTGTCCGCAAAAAATGCGCTCAGCTTTGCCAGGTTTTGCGTAGCTGAGCGCGCCGTCTGCTACCTTGCTGGACAGTCGTAACCATCGAGTGTTCAGACGGTCCAGATAGCGGGCGAACCTTTTCTTTTTGGAGTCAAACTTTTGCAGGTAGATATAAAGAAACTGGCCAACCTGGCTCAGCAGAAAATTGTTGATCACAAAGCGGTCGAACTGGTGGCCGTGAATGGCCAAATGGCGCTTTCCGGCATATTCCCAGACATACTGCTGATATACGGGAATGCCGACCAGGTGCGACATGATGTCCGACAGGCCGTGATCGTGATTGCCTTCCACCCAGACGACCTCGATGCCAGTCTTGGGATTGGAAAGCTTGCGAATGCAGCTCAGAAACTTCCAGTGTTCCTTGGTCAGGCGGCGGAAATTCAAATCGTTGAAGATGTCGCCCAGCAGGATTAGGCGTTTAAACTGCACGGACTGAAGCAGATGAAGGGCGTCACCGGCGCGGCTGATGTCTGCGCCAAGGTGAACATCCGAGATGATGAGCGTATCGATACACTCTGCCTTCATGCACCATACTTGTAGCAGCCGAGTATTAAAGGATGAATAAAGGCTGGTGAAAATCCGGCAAATAGAATGTTGTAGTTGGTGATACATGCTGAGGCAATCGATTTAACGTAATATTAACAACCTGTGATGGTGATGCTTTGCAAGCCTGATTAGCCTGAACGGCAAAGGGAGCCACGAATGAGATTTTCGCGCGCAGATTCGGAAAAGTATGGTCTTGCCCAGCGCAATCACCTTGGGCGCGCCGCGCTCGGTGAGTTGAAGCCGCGAGGCTTCGATCCGGTTGAGGTGTTCCGGCAGTCCTGCGCGGGCAGAATCCCCAAACTGCTGCCGCTCAAATTCCGGCTGATGAGTTCTTCGCCGTTCGCGTTTTTTCGCGGCTCGGTGGAGATCATGGCCGCCGATCTGGGCGCGGCGAAGAACACGCGCATTGACATTCAGCTTTGCGGCGACGCTCACGTAAAGAATTTCGGCTTCTTTGCCACGCCGGCGGCGGAGATCGTCCTCGACATCAATGATTTTGACGAGACCATCCGCGGGCCGTGGGAGTGGGATGTTAAACGCATGGCCACGAGCATTATTCTTGCGGGAAGAATGGCGGGCGGTAAAGACGCGCGCTGCCGTGAAGCGGCGGAAGTTTTTGCCGAGGAGTACTGCGAATGGATCCACAAGTTCGCGGCGATGCCTACGCTGGAAGTGGCGCGCCATCGCGCGGTGCGCGATCTGCGCGATCCTTTTATCCGCTCCGCGCTGAAGCAGGCGGAGCGTTCCACGCCGCTCTCGAATCTCGAAAAGCTGACGCAAACGAAGAACGGCAGCCGGCACTTCATCTTTAAGAAAGACGGCCTGTGGGAGATCGAAGGCCGGCAGCGCAAAGCGGTGCTGCGCGCGCTCGAGGAATACCGGGCCACGCTGGCTCCGGACCGGCAGATGCTCTTTGATCGCTACCGCCCGGTGGATGTGGGCTTCAAGGTGGTAGGGACGGGAAGCGTGGGTACGCGCGATTATGTGGTGCTTTTGCTGGGCCGCGACGAAAACGATCCGCTGTTTCTGCAAGTGAAGGAAGAGCCGCCTTCGGCTTATGTGCCGTATGTCACGGCGAGTGCCATGCCATCCCATCAGGGGCAGCGGGTGGTGGAGGGTCAGCGGGCGCTGCAGGTGCAGTCGGACCTGCTGCTGGGCTGGTGTTCGCTTGAGGGGCGCGACTACGTGGTGCGCCAGCTCAGCGATCACAAAGGCTCGGTGGAGCCGGAAGAGCTGCAGGGCGAGCGGCTGGCCGAGTACAGCAGCGTGTGCGCCGAGCTGCTGGCCAAAGGACACGCGCGTTCCGGCCATCCGGTGGCCATAGCCGCATATATAGGCAGTTCCGGCAAAGCCGAGCGCGCTCTGGTGCGCTTCGCGCTGGCTTATGCGGACCAGGTGGAGAAGGACTTTGAAACTTTCTGCAAAGCCCTGCGGCGCGGCCTGCTGAAAGATGCAGGCAAGCCGTCCCGTGCCGCGGCGGCTTCAGCGCACACAGTATGACTCAACTTTTTCTCTTTGCCGCCGATAAACAAAGCAGGAAGCGAAGCGGAGAGATTCCATGGCCAGCAATCCTTTTTCCGGAAATGATAGTTACGTGGCCTGCCAGCTCTGTGGCAAGCCGGTTTATGTGAAAGGAGAGGGTTTTGTGCGCAGCTTTGGCGCGTTTGTACTTCTTCGCTGCCAGAATAAAAGCTGCGGCTACAGTGACTGGTATGGCGAGTCGGAAGTGGCGCATCCGTCGCTGCCGTATCCCGGCGAATTTACGCCCCATCCTGATTCCGGCCTTTAATATCGAATGCCTGTCGCAAATATCACTGCCATCTCACCAGGATAAAAATCTCCTCAGTTTTTCCATTCTTTCAGCCGCAGGTATGTCATGTTTTGTTTATTGTGACATATAATAACATTTAGTCATTTTTATGAGAGATGCCATGGCAATGGAAGCCCGGATGCGCGTGAACGAGAACGGCCGCGTGGTCATTCCCGCTTCTTTTCGCAAGGCCATGGGCATCAAAATTGGCGATGAGGTGGTGTTACGGATTGAGGATGACGAACTGCGCATCACTACGCTCAAGCGGCGGCTGGGCCGGGCACAGCGCCTGGTCCGCAAGCATGTGAAACAGGGCGACTCTCTGGCTGACGAGCTAATCGCGGAGCGGAGAGAGGCTGCCCGCCGTGAATAGGGTGGTACTGGACGCGTCCGCTCTGCTGGCGCTGCTGAATGAAGAGCCCGGCGCGGAAAAGCTGACCCCGCAATTACTGAGCACTTCCGCCAGCAGTACGGTGAATCTGGCGGAAGTCCAGGCCAAGCTCGTGGATCGCGGCCTTGATCCTGCCGACGCATGGGAAGCCACACTGGCGCCCGTCCGTGACGCGGTGGACTTTACCTCCGAACATGCCCGAATCGCTGGCATGCTGATCGCTCAAACCCGCTCCTTAGGGTTGTCGCTGGGTGATCGCGCGTGTCTGGCCCTGGCGCTCAGCCTGAAGGCGCCAGTCTACACAGCCGACAAGTCGTGGAAGAACCTGAAACTGGGAGTGCGCGTCCACGTAATTCGATAGGGTTGTGGCGTCGGGGAGAGCAGGCGCGAGCCGGTTTCGGAGAGTCAAACAGATGTTCTCTCAAAAAATATAGACATTTTTCAGCCGGAAGACTAACATCTGGTCGTAATTAATTTTGTTATTAACAAAGCTGTACAAGCAGTTCTAATTTCTTTTGCTCCGACCAGAGAGGCTTCAAGATTTATGAGCTTGTCCAGAAGAGATTTTCTGAAAGTCGTCCCCGGAGGCACAGCCGCACTTCTGCTGGGCTTTGATGCCGCGCCGGTGCTGGCGCAATCGAAGGAACTCAAGATTGCCCGCACCACGGAAACGCGGTCCACCTGCCCTTATTGCTCGGTAAGCTGCGGCGTGATCATCCATACGCTGGGCGACAAAGCCAAAAACGTGACCACGCAGGTGGTCCACGTGGAAGGCGATCCGGACCATCCTATTAATAGAGGAACGCTGTGCCCCAAGGGCGCGTCTCTCTATCAGGACATTTTGAATGAGCGCCGGCTGCTGAAGCCGCAGGTGAGGCGTCCTGGCGGGACCGGGTGGGAAGACATTTCCTGGGACCAGGCGATCAACGAGATCGCGCGCCACGTCAAAAAGACCCGCGACGAGAACTTCATCGAGACCGATGCCAATGGCAAAACGGTGAACCGTTGCGAGGCGATTGGCTGGAACGGCGGCTGTACCGACACCAACGAATTCAACTATCTGGTCGTAAAGACCATGCGCAGCCTGGGGGTCTGCTACCTGGAAAACCAGGCCCGTGTTTGACACGGCCCCACGGTCTCAAGTTTGGGACCAACTTTCGGGCGCGGCGCAATGACCAATGGCTGGATCGACATCAAGAATGCCGACGTGATGCTGATCATGGGCGGCAATCCGGCCGAGAACCATCCCTGCGGCTTTAAATGGGCTGTGGAAGCCAAGAGGGTCCGCAATGCAAAAATCGTTGTGGTGGACCCGCGCTTCCAGCGCACGGCTTCGCAGGCCGACCACTTCTGCCAGATTCGTGCGGGCACAGACATCGCTTTTCTGGGCGGCATGATCAACTATGCCCTGCAGAACAATCGCTTTAACCGCGAATACATCACCAATTACACCAACGCGGCCCTGATCGTGAAGAAAGGGTTCAAGCTGGCAGAGGACGGAGTCTTCTCCGGCTTCGATCCTGCCGCGCTGAAGTATGACGTTTCCAGCTGGAATTACGAAGAGGGTGGAAATGTGACCGGCACCGCGGCGGCGGCGATTGCCGCTGGCGATGGGCCTGCCACCGCCGATTCCGCAGCCCATGCGGCCCCACAGAATGTTGCCGCCAAAGCCCAGAGCCCCAGCGGCGCCGAAGGCCAGGGACATCAGGCGCAGGGGCCGGTTGGAGCCAAAGCCGCCGTGGGCACGGCTACTGCTGCTCCCGCGCTGCCTCCGGATACGGCATACGATCTGTCGCTCGAGCATCCGCGCTGTGTGTTCCAGCTGATGAAGAAACACTTCTCGCGCTATACGCCGCAGGTGGTCGAGAGCATTACGGCATTCCGGCGGACCGCTGCACCAAAGCGTGGGACATGTACACCTCCGTTCGCAAGGATGGTGACATGAAAAAGGTCGGCACCATCATCTATTCGGTGGGCTGGACTCATCACAGCTTTGGCACGCAGATCATTCGTACCGCGGCCATGGCGCAGCTGCTGCTGGGCAACGTAGGCCGCGCCGGTGGTGGAGTCAACGCGCTGCGCGGACACTCGAACATCCAGGGCGCAACCGATATGGCGGGCGTGTTCGACATTCTGCCCGGCTACCTGAAGGTGCCCACTCCCGCTGACGCCGACTTTGCCGCTTATATCAAGCGCATCACTCCCACCTCGGCCAAGCCGAAAGAGTGGGATTCCTTCAATTACTGGTCCAACACATCCAAATTTGCCGTCTCGTTCATGAAGGCCATGTACGGCGACAAGGCCACCAAAGAGAATGACTGGGCCTTCAACTATCTGCCCAAGGTTGATCGCAAGTACTCCTGGGTGGAGATGTGGGACAACATGTACAAGGGCAAGGTGAAGGGTTTGCTGGCCTTTGGCATGAACGGCGTGGCGATTGGGCCGAACTCGCAAAAGAACATTGATGCCCTGAAGAAGGCCGACTGGCTGGTGGTTTGCGATATCTATCCGGAAGAGACCAGCAGCTTCTGGGAGTCGCCGGGAATCACGGACGACCAGAAGAAGCAGATCAAAACCGAGGTTTACCGCCTTCCGGGCGCTGGCTTCGCGGAGAAGGACGGCACCTTCGTCAATTCCGCGCGCTGGCTGCAGTGGAAGTGGGCTGCAGTACCCACGCCGGGCCAGGCCATGCTGGACCACGAAATTTTGGCGCGCATCTTCCTCAAGGTCCGCGAGCTGTATCAGAAAGAGGGCGGTAAGTTTCCGGACGCCATTCTGGGCGCGACATGGGCTTACAGCAATCCGAACAGCCCGTCGCTGACCGAAGTGGCGAAAGAGATTAACGGCAAGGCGCTGGCCGATGTGCATGACGACAAGCAGACGCCCACCGACTGGAAGGCCGGGCAGCAGCTGCCGGGCTTTGCCTGGCTGCGCGATGACGGTACCACTTCCTGCGGCAACTGGCTCTATTGCGGTTCGTGGCCGGATGCCGGCTCCAACACGCAGCGCCGGGGCACGGAAGATCCGTCCGGACTGGGCATCTATCCCAACTGGGCATGGTCGTGGCCGTCGAACCGCCGCGTGCTGTACAACCGCGCGTCGTGCGACGTCAGCGGCAAGCCCTGGGATCCTGCCCGCAAGCAGATTTGGTGGAATGAGAGTGCGGGGAAATGGGTAGGCAATGATGTACCCGATTTCAAAGCCGACTCCAAGCCCAGCGACCACATGGGGCCGTTCATCATGCAGCCGGAAGGGCTGGGACGGCTCTTTGTTCCGCTGGCCGGATTGGCGGACGGGCCTTTCCCTGAGTTCTATGAGCCGATGGAGAGCCCCACGGAAAATCTGCTGCATCCCAAACAGTCGAACAATCCCGTAGTCAAGAAGTATTCGACCGACATGGACAAGTACGCCAAAGCCGGCGACGGATTCGACATCGTCTGCACTTCGTACCGCCTCACGGAACACTACCACTACTGGACCAAGAACAACCCCATGAATATGGAGCTGGTGCCGGAGCCATTTGTGGAGATTCCCGAGGACCTGGCCAAAGAGAAGGGAATTGCCGGCGGCGACAAGGTGAAGGTGAGCAGCGTCCGCAGCACCTATTACTGCAAGGCAATGGTCACCAAACGCATTAAGCCCATGATGATCAATGGGAAGAAGACCTATCAGGTAGGCATTCCCATTCACTGGGGCTACAAGGGGCTGGGCGACGGGCGGCCGGAAGAGGAGCGCACGCCGATCAACCTGCTTTCACCCACGGTCATTGATCCCAACGCATACACACCGGAGTTCAAGGGTTTTCTGGTGAAAATCGAGAAGGCCTGAGGAGACTGAAGCGATGAGTAACGGAACACTGGAAATAAAAGCGATCTCCGGTCACCGCGGCGGGGTCCCGGGCGGTGGAAATTATCAGCAGGCAGACGGTTTGCAACACGAGGGGGCTTCCCGCTCCTACGATGTCTGCAAGCTGGTGGACACCACGACCTGCATCGGCTGCAAGGCCTGCGAGGTGGCCTGCCTTGAGTGGAACGGATATGAGTTCCGCGAAACCATGTTCGCGAACACCTACCAGACCATGCCCGACACGGCGTGGAACTTCTGGAACCTGATTCGCTTTAAGGAAGATGAAGCCGAGGACGGCACGCCGCAGTGGCTCATGCGCAAGGACCAGTGCATGCACTGCGCCGAGCCGGGCTGCCTGATCGCCTGTCCGGCGGATGGCGCGATCGTGCAGTACACCAACGGCATTGTCGATTTCAACCAGGAAAACTGCATCGGCTGCCAGTACTGCGTCACCGGCTGCCCTTTCAACATTCCCAAATTTAACGAGGAGACCAAAAAGGTCTATAAGTGCACGCTGTGTTCCGACCGCGTGGGTGCGGGGCTGGAGCCGGCCTGTATCAAGTCGTGTCCCACTGGCTGTCTGCATTTCGGCAGCAAGGAAGATATGAAGTTTGAGGCGGAAAAGCGCGCGACGCAGCTCCGGGCCAACACCTCGTATAAGAATGCCGGCGTCTATGATCCCGAGGGCGTCGACGGCACGCATGTGATCTATGTGCTGCACGACATAAATGCTCCGGAAAAATACTCGCTGCCCAGAAATCCCACCGTGCCCTTCTTTGTGAAGATGTGGAAGGGGCCGCTCAAATGGATCGGCGGCATCGCCATGGGCTTGGGCGTGGCCACGCTGTTTGGCCATTACCTGCGCTTTGGCCCCAAGCCGGTTGAAGAAGAGATGAACCAGGGGGGCAAAGCGCGATGAGCAGCAATATTGTTGTCCGCCACGGCACCGATCTGCGCGAAAACGAGGTTGTCCGCTACACGTTCAAAGAGCGCATCTGCCACTGGATTTCCGGCCTGAGCTATGTGTACCTCATGGCCACGGGGCTGGCGTTGTTCACGCCCTACCTTTACTGGATTGCGTATGTGCTGGGCGGCGGCCCCACCATTCGCTTCTGGCACCCCATCGTCGGATTCCTCTTTTTTGCCAGCGTGCTGTGGATGCATAACCTCTGGCATAACGACATGAAGGTGACCGACGAAGACCGCAAGTGGTCGAAGACCATGCCCGAGTACGTCACCAACCAGGACCACAAGGTCGCCCCGGCCGGCCGCTTCAACGGCGGGCAAAAGCAGTTTTACTGGGCCATGTTCTGGGCTTCGGTGGGGCTGATCGTTACCGGTCTGGTGATGTGGTTTCCGGAACTCATGCCGCGCGCCCTGCACTGGGTGCTGCCCATCGTGGTGTTTGTCCACGTGGTGAGTGCGCTGGTTACGATTGCGGCCTTCATGATCCATATCTATATGGGCCTTTTCTTTGTGAAGGGCGGAGCCGAGGGCATGCTTTGGGGACGCGTCTCCACTCAGTGGGCCAAAAGCCATCACCGCCTCTGGTACGAAAAGCTTTTGAAGGAAGACCGTGGCAGCATCGCCCCCGGCAGCAAGGGAGCGGATTGAAACCTGCCTCTGCCTGGGACCGTCGCATTGCGCGGGCCGGTGAACTGGTGGAAAAACAGCCTGCGGCAGCCCAGCTGCTCAGGTTCTACCAGGGAATCGCCCGCTTTCAAAAGAGCGTCTATGAAAAGCTGGCCCGCACCGAGGGCCACGAGCCTGCTGTTCTGGTGGCCTTTCTTCCCGAGCTGATTTCTTTGGTCCGGGAGACAGGCTCCGCAATGCTGCGGCAAACCGCCGAGGCGCTCAGCCGCTCGCTCCAGGAATTTCCCGGCGAATCCGAAAACGAGCTGCTGCAAATGCTCACCGCCGTCTGGCAGCACCACGAAGAGTCAGATAAGCTTTCGGGGGAAATGCTGTTCTTCCTGAACACCCTGCTGCAGCCTTATGCTGAATACCTGGCGCAGCAGACTGGCCCCCAGCCGGAATCCATGCAGCCGCGCTGCCCCTTTTGTGGCTCCATGCCGCAGCTCGCAGTGCTGAAACCGGAAGGCGACGGCGGCAAGCGCTTCCTGGTCTGCTCGCTCTGTTCGACGGAATGGACCTTCCGCCGCGTCCTGTGCCCCGGCTGCGGCGAGGAGCACAAGGACCGCCTGCCCATCTTCGTGGCCAAAGAGTTCGACCACGTCCGCATCGACGCCTGCGATTCCTGCCACACCTACATCAAATCCATCGACCTGACCAAAGACGGCCTCGCCGTGCCGGTCGTGGACGAACTGGCCACGGTCTCACTCAACCTCTGGGCGGAGGAGAACAAGTACCGGAAGCTGAGCCCGAATTTGTTTGGGGTGTAAGGGCGGAATTTACCACAGAGGGCGCGGAGGCGCACGGAGAGTGATTCGGCGTACTTGCTCACTCCACACGACACATCACGTGTGAACGGCATGGCGCCTGAAACATCTTGCCTTTCCCGCTCTTTCCATGGAGTATGCCTGAAGCCAAATAAATCATAAACCAGAGGTTTTAAAATGGCAGCCGATCCCGAATCGTTCCTGACTCTCGCCGCGTCCATTCTTCTCGCGAATCAGCCGCACACGCCGGATACCGAAGCCCATCGGGGAAGAATCAAAATCGCCGTGGAAACGGCGCGGCAAATTCACGCCGAAGTCAAAAGAGTTTTGCAGAACGCTGAAGCCTCAGCCAGAGTGACAGATACGCAACAGCAGCGATAAGGTGATTGTGGCCTGTCCGCGCTGCACAGTAGCCTCGCCGCATTCACCTGATTGTTTGCATAGCCCTCGATTAGAATCTCGGGTCTCCGGGAGAACATTGAATGAATTTGCGTATTCGACACCTGCGCTGGCTATTTTGGGGCATTGTGTTTGCCATATTGTGCGTTGCGACGATCGCAGGCCCTGTGACCATTGGATTGGAACAGGAATGGTCCGGCAACAATTACCGGTTCACGGGAGGGACACACCCCTGGGCGCTTTCATTCTCGGCGTTGCTTTTTCTTCTCTATTGCGGGCTGATGTATGCCGAGCCAGCATTGGCCCAAAAACCGCTTGCCGGAGCTGTTCGGCGGTTTGCAGCTTTTTTTCTGGATTTCCTGCTTGGAGGTCTCATGATTTTTCCGGTCAGCGGACTGATCGTGACTCTTTGGGAATGGAAAAGGACCGGCGTTTTCGAGTGGCTGATCGAACGCACGGAGCCAGCCAGGGGAGACGCGTTTCTTTTTGGGTTTTCGTTTATCTGCTCCATTGCCGCATTGGTGGTTTATTTCACGGTACCTCTCCTGCGCCAACGGCCGTCGCCCGGCGCTTGTATGCTCGGCTATCAGGTAGTGTCTGATGAGGGGACAGCACTCACTCCGGTTCACGCAATCGTCCGGACTTTATTTGCGTTCCTGGCTATGGGAGCATGGTTCATTACGCTTTTTGTCTTTCGCAATCGGAAGAAAGGCAAGCTTTGGTTTGATTACGTCTTCCATACACGAGCTGTCACCCTGCAATAAACAGCACGAAGGCTGTCCTGATGGTTCTTCGCTGAACTCAATCTATCTTTACAAAACCACACCGGCCTTATCCGACTTATGTACCGCCGCTGGGTTCTCATATATGCAAGGGAACTCAAAACCTGACCGGGCAGCCTGACAAGGCGCGGCCGAGGCAAAAACGGAGGAAATCATGAAAAGTTTACGGATACTGGCGATTGGAGCCGCGCTGATTGCAGGCAGCTCCGCGTTGGCCTCGGCCCAGCCTGTTGATGGCGATCATGACCGGCATTTTGAAGGTGATCACGACCGCCACAGGGATCATGACCGCGACCATGATCGTGACCGTGATCGGAGATGGGACCGCGATCGAGACCGCAGATGGGACCGTGATCGGGACGACCGGCGTTTCGATCGCGACCGCGATGACCGCCGTTTTTATTATTACGGCGACCGTGATCGCCGATTCGACCGTGACGATTACCGGTTTGAGCGGGGGCGGTATTTTACAGGGGAGCGCCGGTTCTTCAACGGTTACAACTGGACCTGGGACGGCGGCCGCTGGTACCGTCGCGACCCCAGGGGTTTCAATCTGTATTTCAACTATTAGGTAGGCCAGACGGTCCATCCATTTCTGCTCGCGAGAGGAAGGCGGGGTATGCGGCAACATGCTCCGCCTTTCATTTTTGCCTTGCTGCCTCGGAGACGCCGTTTGGGGGGCGGTTTTTTGCGGGTTGATTTCCTGGCTCTGGCGTACTATTCGCAATCCGTAAACCCTCATTCATTTGATGCAGACGCACGGTATCGTCCTTTTCGGGATTGTACTGGGGGGAATCAAGATAGCTTTGCTCTCCTTCCAGCGAGCTGTATCCATAGGTTTTGTGACTTCACTGGTTGCCGGCTGTCCTGATTTTTAATGGTTCTCGCCCCAGTCACCGGGCTTTGGGTGCGCGATGGGTTTCTGGCCATGGGCTTTTTTTATTGCGGCCTGAGTTCGCGGGCCCCGGATTTTCGTCGCCTGCATTTGCGGCGCCGTGACGCATCAGCTGCATGGACCGCACCCTTTCCTCCGGTGCAATTGCATCGGCGCAGAAGAGCAGTTTGTAGCCGCGCTATTACGTTGTGAAAAGCGCGAGTACTGCTACTTCGTTAGCGTGACTCGAACCCAGTAATCGGGCCTGGGTGGCGGCGAGAATGAGGTGGCCGCCAGGCGGTGCTGCAGGCATCCGCTGACGCCGGTATCAGGAAAGATCATCGCTTGTTGTGCTTTGCCATCACCGCTGACCTCAACGACCACGTCGAAGGGACCGGGATCGTTCGTTCCGGTCGCCAGGCACTCTTTCAGCACTCGTGAATCTTTGAGCGAAAACTCCCAGGCAAAAACTCCGTTGTATTTTTCGCCCTCCGGCGTCCGCAGGTTCTGGCTGATGGATTTATAAATGTCATCCATCGCCATGGCCGGCCTGGTAGTCGCGCTGGTGCGGATCAGCACCGGGTTCTGCTGTGGCGTGGAAGCGAATTGTACGGGGGCAGCCGCTGGAACGGGGGCACTGCTCTTAACTGTTATCAGCTCCGGAGTTCCGATGGCCGTTTTGCGCTGGCTCACGGGTTTAGCCACGGCAGCAGGGAAGACCGGGGCATGGGCAGGCTCACTCCCGGAGTCCTTGCTGGCCTTTCCCGCAGCCACCGGGCCTTGCTGTGCAGCCGATGCCGAAGGCTGGTTCGGCAGAGTTGTAGCCTGTTTTGTGGCCTGATTGTTCTCGCGAATGATGAGGGCGGGGCTTTTCCCCGGATCAGGAATATTCGCCGGCGCGGCTGACTCGGTTCGCGGCAAAGCCTGTGGAGTCCGGGGAGCAGTAGAAACGCCAGCTGCTGCTGGCGTATGGACTTCCGCTTCATGCCGGGAAGCTGGTTCCGGAGTTGTGTATGCGGGGACAGCTACAGGGCTCGCCGGCGAAGAGATTTTTTCTGAATACCGCGTTGCGTCGGTCTCTACCGCAGGGTGATTGGCAGCTCCTTCCTGCAGTTCTCGCTCGTGCTCAATCTTTTCCGTTCTGTACTTGCGGGCAATGTCGCCCAGGCTGGGCGCCGCTTGCTGTGACAGCACCACTCCCGAAGCGATGGCCCCGAACATGAATATAAAAATTGCTCTTGCCATGACATAGAAAGGATAATAAGAAACTCGCCAGGGTAAGTAGTTACGAGGGTACCCACACTAGTTTGCGCTTCGGGAATGAAGCTGAAAATTCTCTTATCTCTGGTGTTTGCGCGAAAGCTACTTTGCTTTCTTAGCCTTCTTTGCCGCAGGTTTCTTTTTGGGCTGCGGTTTGGTTTTCGCGGGCGCCGCTTTTGCTGGCTTTGCTGCTGCCTTCGCCGGTTTTGCCGCTGGTGCGGCTTTCTTCGGCTTTTCCGGCGCTGCTTTCTTTTCGGGCACCGCTTTCTTCGCCACCGGGGCAGCCTTCTTTGCGGGCTGTGATTTTTGCTCTGGCGGAGCCTGTGGCTTCTCGGCAGGCGGTGGCGGCACTGGGGCCGGTGCAGTAACCGCAGGCACTACCGCTGCCACTGCTGCTTTGGGTTTGCGGCCACGGCGTTTGGGTGCCTGATCGCCTGCGGGCGCACCTTCGGTGCGGGCTGCAGCCGTTTCCTTTTCTTTTTTCGCTCCCCGTCCTCTGCGTTGTGGCGGAGGCGGCGGAGGCGGTTCCGGCGGAGAATACGGCTCCAGGAACTTTACGATTTCGTTGTGCGAGCGCAGCTTGCCATCCAGCAGCAGCAGAAAAGCTTCTTCCAGAATCTTTTTGTATTCCGGATGATCTGCCGTGATGCGCATCTCGGCCATTTCCGGGAAAGGCAGCTTTTGCCGGGTGAGCGGCCACTTTGTCAGGAAATTTTTCAGTTTCTGCTCCACCGCCGCCGGGCGCGAGGTGATGGCGCAGAACAGCATGGGCTCCGGAGGAGTCTGCATTAAAAATTTCCAGGTTTGTGACGGCAGGGCCAGATCCTTGCCGGTGAGCTTTTTGGCGAAATCTTTAGCGTCGTCTTCGAGATTCCGCCAGCGCTCCACAAACCCCTTATTCGGAATCTGTTTTTGCATGGCGGAGATGTCTTTGTCGCCCAGCTTGCGCGTGAGGAAGTGCATCACGATAGGGCTGGGATCGGGATTCAGTCCGACTTCCTGAATTTGCTGCCGGACTTTGAAGAGCTGCGCCAGGCCCTGAGCGTCGGCTTTCGCGACGGACAAATGCGGGGCCAGATGTTGCAGCCAGCCTTCCTTTTCGAGCATTTTCAGGGTTTCGACAGGGTTATCTTCGTGCGCCAGTTGTTCAATTTCATGCCCCAAAGTGCGGTCGGAGGCGTTTTCGATGTAATTGTTTTCCTTCGCCGCATCGTAACGCGCCTGTGTGCGTTCTTCGAGCGTCCAGTGAAAACGCGTGGCCAGGCGCGTGGCCCGAATCAGCCGCGAGGGCTCTTCATAAAATGCGTAGTTGTGCAGTACGCGCAGGACTTTGGCTTCAATATCGGCCATGCCATTGAAAGGATCGGTCAGCAGGCCGCGCGAGCCGGGATTGAGCGAGAGCGCCATGGCGTTGATGGCGAAATCGCGCCGGCGCATGTCGTCATAAATCGTGCCGGAAGTGATCTCCGGCGGGCGGCCCGGCTTGTCATACTTTTCCGAGCGCGTTCCGGTCACCTCGCTGCGCACGTTGCCGGGCAGCAGAAGCATGAGGGTCCGCGTGGTATCGTCCACCGCTTCGATGCGGGCGCCGGCTTTTTCAAAGTCCTTCTGCAGCTTGAGCGCGTTGCCCTGGACGGAAAAATCCAGATCGCGGATGATAAAGCCGCTCAGGATGTCGCGCACGGCCCCGCCAGTGAGGTAAACGTTCATGTCGTGCGCTCGGGCGACATTCGTCACCAGCGTGAGCGCACGCTGCTGGTCCGGCGATAGCCGGGTTTCCATGAGATAGATAAAATCTGCCATTCAGTCTTACCGCGGTACTCCCGCGCACACAAAACCCACCCCGCAGCGTGGGTAACGCAGGTCAGGCCATTGCTGTAAACTCTCTGTAAGTTGCACGTTATAGAAGACTTAGCTGCACCAGCAGAGCCCAATAGCAAAACAGCAACAATATCATAAAGGTTAACCTTTTGGCTACCCATGTCCGCAAAACTCCTCGTGTCGCACTTGATTCCCCCGGCGCTCGTGCGAGAATCAAGTTTCAGCCATGCCTTCGACGCACAAAAAGGTGATTGTTCGCAAACTGGGCCGCGATGTGGCCAGCGGATACGTTTCCCCGGCGAATTTCATCGTGGAAGGGCGGCTGGAGCTGCTGAATACCGAGGGCAAAGTAGTGATGATCGACCTCAAAGAGATCAAGAGTGTCGATTTTGTACGTGACTTTTCGGATCTCGCTGCTTCGCCGCGAAAAACCTTCACCACCCGCCCGCGGACCGATGGCCTTTGGGTGCGCCTGAAGTTCATCGACAACGACGTTCTCGAAGGCATTATCGCCAACGATCTCACGCAGATCGGCCCGGAAGGTTACCTGATCACACCGCCGGATACGCGTGGCAACACGCAACGCATCTTTGTACCCAGATCGGCGCTCGAAGAACTCAGCGTGCTGGCGGTGATCGGCCGGGTTGAGGCGCGCCGCAAAACCACGGAAGATACGAGCCAGCCTGGCCTCTTTACCGAGCCGGGATAACGATAATTTTGTTCGCGCACCGCTCGTTCCTTTACAATCACGCTTTCAGGCAGTTGCAGGGCACCTTATTCATGAAACTTACGGAAATCGCCAGCCGGCTGGGCGCAAAGCTCGATCCCGCGGACGCTGAACTTGAAATCACCGGCATTGGCGCCATCGAGACCGCGCAGCCCGGCGAGCTTGGCTTTATCGCCAATCCCAAATATGCCGCCGCTGCCCGTGGAACCCAGGCCTCCGCGCTGATCGTGGATGAAAAATTTCCCCGGACCGAAAAGCCGCTGCTGCGCATAAAGAATCCGCAGTATGCCTATGCCCGCGCGTTAAGGATTTTTCGCCAGCAGCCTGTGTACGCTCCGGGCGTTCATCCCACGGCAGTGATTGACCCCACGGCCCGGATTGGCCGGAACGCCTCCATCGGCGCGTACGTGACCATTGATGCCGGCGTGGAGATCGGCGACGACTGTACTCTGCTGCCCCACGTCGTCATCTATCGTGACGTGAAGATCGGCAAAAACTTTTTCGCCCATTCGCATGTGTCTGTCCGCGAAAACTGCGAGATTGGCGACAATGTCCTGCTGCACAACGGAGTGGTGGTAGGGGCGGATGGCTTCGGCTTCGCCAAAGACGACGCCGGGCGCTGGTACAAGATTTTGCAGACCGGCAAGGTGGTGATCGAAGACGACGTGGAGATACAGGCCAATGCCTGCATTGACCGCGCCAGCCTCGGCCATACCCGCATTGGCCGCGGCGCTAAGATCGACAATTTGTCCCACGTGGGCCACAACTGCACCATCGGCGAGAACTCCATGCTGTGTGCGCAGGTCGGGCTTGCTGGCTCAACTGAAATTGGCAACAACGTGATCCTCGCCGGGCAGGTGGGCGTGGCGGGACACTGCAAAATCGGCGATGGAGTCGTGGTCACGGCGCAAAGCGGCACCCACGGCGACATTGCACCCGGATCCATGGTCAGCGGCTCGCCGGCTTTTGACCATAAACAGTGGCTGCGCAGCGTCTCTGCCTTTAGCAAGCTGCCGGAGCTGGCCAGAGCGGTTCGTATGCTCTCCCGGACTTCGGCGGACGAGTAACGGCTGCCAGCTTACAAGCACCAGACCCGCAACTGATTCATCACTGGACAGGGCTGCATGGAAACCGGAAAATCCGAAAGTAAAAAAACGATCCGAGTTCTTCTGCTGGATGACCGCGCAGACAATCTGATTCTTCGCTCCGCTATTCTGCGCCAGAACGGGTATGAGGCGGTGACCTCCGCCTCGGTCGAGGAAGCGGAAGCGCTACTGGATGACATTGATATCGCGGTGCTCGACTATCATCTCGGCGCGGGAAAGTTCGGCACCGAGGTGGCGCAGTCTCTGCGCGATAAGCGCCCGGAAGTGCCCATTATTATCCTTTCCGCCACGCTCGAAAGAAAATTCGGCGGCGTGGAAGACATGCACCTGCTGAAAGGCTACAGCTCGGTGGACGATCTTCTTGCTGCGCTGCGCTCCTTTGAGGCCAAAAAGCGGGGCAAGCCGGTGGTGGTGGACGCCCGCGACTTTTTCTATTCCCGCATCGCCATGGCCATGGGCGAGGATGTTGTGATGGAGATCCTCGACCGCGAGGGCAACTGGCAGTATGTAAACGAATTCTTTGCGCGCCTGTACGACAAAAAGCGGAACTGGTTTCCCGGCAAGAACCGTTTTGTGGAGTTTCCGGAACTGGGCAGCGAATGGCTGGAGATCATACGCACGGTTGCCGATACGCGTGAAACCTACGTGGACCGCAGTTTTCGCGGGCTGCCTTATTTGCCGGCCAAGAGAGACCGCTGGAACTGGAACATTCTGGTTTTTCCGCTGAAACTGGCCGACAATCGCAACGGCGCCGTGCTGAGCGCGCGTATTATCGAAAAGAAATGAAAATCAAAAAAGCCTGTGCCTTGCTGCTGTTGCTGACTTTGGCAGCGCTCGCCGGATGCCGGTCGCACGTTATCCGGATGACCATCATCAATGCAAGCTCTCAGTCCGTGACGACCATCGCCATTGAGTATCCGGGGGCCAGTTTTGGCATCAACTCGCTTGCGCCCGGTAAAGAGTTTCCTTACACCATCAAGCCGACCGAGACTGGAATGCTCAAAATCGAGTTTACCGATGCCGCGGGCAAAGACCATAAGGCGATCCTTGGCAAACTGCAAAAGAATGATGAAGGCGTCATTACCGTCCGGCTGACCCAGGAAACGGCGGTAACAGTGATGCAACTGGCCGCGCGGTGAAGCTGCCTTCCCGACAACCTTACGCCTAAAGCAGCGCGAATGGCAGGGGATTTTTCGTCAAGGCCATGCAGGGGCGAACTCACTTTGGTAAACCTACGGTCCTTACCCGAGAAAATCTGGACAGCCTGGGAAAAGGTACGATTGTTTTCGCGCACAAAATAGGTAACGGCCCGATGCAGGCAGAGTTGATGCGTCCGTAATCTCCAGACCTTGGAGGTTACATGCGAACGTATTTTAAATTCTCTCTCAGCGTACCGTTGCTTGCGCTTGCACTCGCCACCCTGGCCACGACTGGCTGCGGCGGCAACACGAAAACCACTTCTCAGTTGACCGCAGGAACTACACAGCCACCTTCCGGCACTGGTACAGGCACCGGCAGTACGGGTACGGGTACTGGTACAGGCACTGGCAGCGGTACCGGTACAGGTACTGGAACTGGTACAGGTACTGGTACTGGAACTGGCAGCGGAACCGGCGGTACTGGCACTGGTACCGGCGGCACTGGCACGCCGCCGCCGCCAACTACGCCCCCGCCGACCTCACCGCCAACATCCGCGACCCACGGGCCGGTAGTGCTGGTTGTGGAAGAGAACCACTCGTTTTCGAGCGTCATCAATAACTCAGCAATGCCGTATCTCAACAGCCTGGCCAGCCAGCATGCGCTGGCAACACAGTATTTTGCCGACACGCATCCTTCGATCGGCAACTATATGATGATGACTTCGGGGCAGATCGTGACCAATGACGACACATTCAATGGCCCGGTCAGCGTGGACAACATCGTGCGCCATCTGGTGCAGGCCAACAAGACGTGGAAGGCCTACGCCGAGAGCCTGCCCAGCGTGGGCTATATCGGTGGTGATGCGTATCCTTACCTGCACCGCCATAATCCGCTCTCTTATTTCACTGACGTGACCAACAGCGCCACGCAGCAGCAGAACCTCGTACCGTTTACCCACTTTGCCGCCGACCTCAAAAACGGACAGTTGCCCGACTTCAGCTTTATCACGCCAAACGCACTCGACGACGCGCACGACGGCACCCTGCAACAGGCCGACAGCTGGCTGCAAAGCAATATTGAACCGCTGCTCTCGAGCGCGCAGTTCCAGCAGGGAGGGCTGCTCATCGTGGTGTTTGACGAATCGGTCGACACGGACACCGCCCACGGCGGCGGACACATCGCCATGGTGGCGGCTGGCCCGCTGGTGAAAAATGGCTTTCAGACCGCGACTTTATATCAGCATGAGAACCTGCTGAAATTCATTGCCACCTACCTCGGCATTAATACCAGCATCGGCGCGGCAGGCAATGCCTCCGCGATGAGCGATCTGCTGCAGTAGGGCAGACAATGCATTTGTGGTGTGAATCGCAAGGGCAAAGCCCTGTTTTTGCAGATGCCCTTGCGGTATGCCATACCATGAATGCCCGGCATTCTGAGCACAGCAGCCCAAGGCTGCCTGTACTACGCATGGGCGCGCCAGCAG
>Ga0070730_10001778_pt1 | contig 20324 bp, 17 predicted proteins | sample Coa_R1_3_FD_66447 | JGI IMG/M metagenome (GOLD analysis project Ga0070730, IMG submission 66447) | Surface soil microbial communities from Centralia Pennsylvania, which are recovering from an underground coalmine fire - Coalmine... | ecosystem: Environmental > Terrestrial > Soil > Unclassified ... | reverse complement strand
GCAATCGTCCAACGCGCGAAGTCGAGCAGCGGCTGATCGATCTTGTCCCAGTCGAACCACGAGGTCTCGTTGTCCTGGCAGTACGCGTTGTTGTTGCCCTTCTGGCTGCGGCCGAGCTCATCGCCGCCGAGCAGCATCGGCACCCCCTGCGAAAGGAACAGGGTGGTCAACAGGTTGCGCTGCTGCCTGGCCCGGCACGCAAGCACGCCCGGGTCCTCGCTGTCGCCTTCCGCCCCGCAGTTCCACGAGCGGTTGTGCGAATCACCGTCGGCGTTGCCCTCGCCGTTGGCCTCGTTGTGCTTCTCGTTGTAAGAAACCAGGTCGCGCAGCGTGAAGCCGTCGTGAGCGGTGACGAAGTTGATGCTCGCCACGGGCCTGCGCGTGTCCGCCTGGTACAGATCGGAGCTGCCGGTCAGCCGTGAGGCAAGCTCTCCCACGGTCGACGGCTCGCCACGCCAGAAGTCGCGCACCATGTCCCGATACTTTCCGTTCCATTCCGACCACAGGGCGGGGAAGTTGCCGACCGCGTAGCCGCCCTCGCCGATGTCCCACGGCTCGGCGATCAGCTTCACGCGGCTCACCACCGGGTCCTGCTGGATGATGTCGAAGAACGTCGACAGCCGGTCGACCTCGTGAAATTCCCGCGCCAGCGTCGCCGCCAGGTCGAACCGAAACCCGTCGACGTGCATGTCCGTGACCCAGTAGCGGAGCGAGTCCATGATCAGCTGAAGCGTGTGCGGGTGGCTGACGTTCAGGCTGTTGCCGGTCCCGGTCGTGTCGTAGTAGAAGGACTGGTCTTCCGCCACCAGCCGGTAGTAGGCCTTGTTGTCGATGCCCTTGAAGCACAGCATCGGGCCCGCGTGGTTGCCCTCGGCGGTGTGGTTGTAGACCACGTCGAGGATGACCTCGATGCCGGCCTGGTGAAGGCTCTTCACCATGGACTTGAACTCGTTGACCTGCTCGCCGCGCTGACCGGTGCTCGCGTACTCGTTGTGCGGCGCGAAGAAACCGATCGTGTTGTAGCCCCAGTAGTTGCGCAGCCCGCGCTGGAGCAGGTGGTGATCGTGGATGAACTGGTGTATGGGCATCAGCTCGACCGCGGTCACTCCAAGCGACAGCAGATGGTCGATGACCGCCGGCTGTGCGAAGCCCGCGTACGTGCCCCGGAGGTTCTCCGGCACCTCCGGATGGAGGCGCGTGAAGCCCTTGAGGTGAGTCTCGTAGATCACGGTCTCGTGGAGCGGCGTGTCCGGCCGCCGGTCTCCGCCCCAGTCGAAATGCGGGTGGTGGACAACCGACTTGAACACGTGCGGCGCGCTGTCCTCGAGGTTGATGGCGTACTCGTGCTCGAGGTCGAAGCCGTAGCAGGACGAGTTCCAGTCGACGCCGCCTTCGATCGCCTTGGCGTAAGGGTCGAGCAAGAGCTTGCGCGGATTGCAGCGCACGCCGGCGGCCGGATCGTACTGGCCGTGGACGCGGTAGCCGTAGCGCTGTCCGGGCTTGATCCCGGGCAGGTAGACATGCCAGTTGAAGGCGTCCACCTCTTCGACACGGACCCGGCTCTCGCGCCCCTCGTCGTCGAACAGGCACAGCTCGACCATCTCCGCGACCTCGGAGAACAGCGCGAAGTTGGTGCCCTCGCCGTCATACGTGGCGCCAAGCGGGTACGCGCGCCCCGGCCAGACCTCAGCCAAGGGGCACCCTCTCGAGCACGGCGACGCTCGACGGCGGCAAGCACAGCCCTGCGCCGGCCGGCGCGACGCCTGGTGATACGAGCGCCGCCCGGAATCCGTCCGGCATGGGGACGGTCCAGTCCTGCGTGCCAAGGTTGACCCGGACGCTCACGCCTTCTCGCTCGAACACGATCCGCCCCCAAGCATCGTCGATCTCCACGGTGACGCCCTCGCCCACGGCATCCCTGGGCGCGGGCAGTCGCCGCCGCAGGGCGATGAGCGCCCTGTACCACTCGAAAACGCCGCGATGAACGCTCTCGCCCAGCTCGCGCCAGTCAAGCCTTGAACGCTCGAAGGTGGCGGCGTCCTGCGGGTCTGGCACCTCGGCCGGGTCCCAGCCGAAGGCCGCGAACTCGCGGCGCCGCCCCTCCCGCACCGCGTTCCCCAGCTCGCGGTCGGCGAAGTCCGTGAAGTACTGGAACGGGGTTTCCGCCGCCCACTCCTCGCCCTGGAAGAGCATCGGGGTGAACGGGGCCGTGAGCAGGAGCGCCGCCGCGGCCGCGAGCTGGCCGCCGTCCACGAGCGAGGCCAGCCGGTCGCCGGTGGTCCGGTTGCCGACCTGGTCGTGGTTCTGGAGGGCGATCACGAACCTGTGAGGCGCGATGCCGGTGGCCTTGCGGCCTCGGGTCCGCTGCCGGTGCTCGGACCACAGGCCGTCGTAGACCCACGCCTGGCGCAGCGCCTTGCCCAGCTGTGGCAGCGAGCCGAAGTCCCGGTAGTAGCCGCTGCGCTCGCCGGTCAGCGCCGCGTGCACGGCGTGGTGCCAGTCGTCCGACCACACGGCCTCCATGCCGTAGCCACCGGCGTCGCGGCTGTGCACGAGCCGAGGGTCGTTCGAGTCGGACTCGGCGATCAGGATCAGCGTGCGGTGCAGGTGCTCGCCGAGCGCCTCCACCTCGAGCTGCAGCTGCTCGAGGATGTGGACGGGCGTCTGGTCGACGATCGCGTGCACCGCGTCCAGGCGCAGCCCGTCGAAGTGGTAGTCGCGCAGCCACATCAGGGCGTTGTCGGCGATGAACCGCCGAACCTCGTCGCTGCCGGCGCCGTCGAAATTGAGCGCCGGGCCCCACTCTGTCTTGTGCCGGTCGGTGAAGTAGGGCGCGAAGTCGGCGAGGAAGTTGCCGAGCGGGCCCAGGTGGTTGTAGACGACGTCGAGCAGCGCCCCCAGGCCTGCGGCGTGGCAGGCGTCGACCAGGCGCTTCAGGCCGGCGGGCCCGCCATAGGCATGGTGCGGGGCGAATAGGTCGACTCCGTCGTAGCCCCACCCGCGCGCACCGTCGAACTCCGCCACGGGCATGATCTCGACCGCGTCGACGCCGAGCTCGACCAGGTGCGGCAGGTGCTCGATCACGCCGTCGAAAGTGCCGGCCTTGGAGAACGTGCCCACGTGCAGCTCGTAGATCACGGATCCCGGTAGGGGAAGGCCGCGCCACGAACCGTCGCGCCACTCGTGCGCGCCGTGGTCGACCACCTCGGACAGGCCAAGTACGCCGTCGGGCTGCGACGGCGATCGCGGATCGGGGCGGACGTCGCCGCCGTCGAGCGAGAAGCCGTAGCACATGCCCGGCTCGGCCGTCACGTTGCCGGCCGCCCACCAACCGCGCTCGGCCCGTCGCATGGCGTGCCGCGCACCGTCCGCGACCAGGTCCACGCGCTCGCGCGCCGGCGCCCAGACCCTGAAACCGACCATCAGGACCGCGCCAGCACAGCCACCGGAAACGAGTGGAGCAGGGCTGCGACCTCGACCCCACGTCCACCCTGGACCCGTTCGTTGTCGAGGATGTTCTCCCAGTCGCCCGCAGGCAGTGCGACGGTCGTGTCCGCCCAGGCGCCGCCCAGCCCGGCCAGCAGGCGGGGCACCACCACCAGCAGCCGGTCACGGGCGAACGCCACCACGTGGCGCGCCTTCGCGCCGGCAGCGTCGACCGGCGTGTACGCCGGCGACCCGAACAGCCTGGGGTCCTCGCGGCGCCGCCCGAGCAGCCGGGCGATCAGCCAAAGCTTGGGCATGCCCTCGTCGGCGCGGGCCATGGCGGCCGCGGGCGCCAGCCCAGCGGCCTCCGAGAGCAGCCGCCGCCTCAGCTCGTAATCGACCGGGCGGCGGTTGTCAGGATCGACGAGGCTCAGGTCCCACAGCTCGGACCCCTGGTACAGATCGGGGACTCCCGGAGACGTGAGGAGCAGCGCCGTCTGGGCCAGCGCCGTGATCCGGCCGAGGGCGACGATCTGCGTGCGGCCCATGAACGTCTGCAGGTCACCCATGAACTCGGTGTCGGCCATGACGTTGGCGGCGAAGTGTCCGATCGCGTCTTCGTACGCGGGGACGGGATTGGTCCATGACGTGTGCACGTTAGCCTCGCGGGCGGCCTTGACCAGAAACTGCGTGAGCCTCGCCTCGTCGATCGGCCAGGCGCCGACCAGGGCCTGGTACATCACGTACTCGAGGCTGCGATCCGGATAGCCCTGCGAGCGGTAGGGGGCGTTGTGGTCGGCCCAGCGCCGGACGGCCGCGTCCCATTCGTCCGGCATCTCCGAGAGCAAATGGAGCCTCGCCCTCACGTCCGCGCTCCGCTTCGTGTCGTGGGTCGAGAGCGAGAGCATGGTCGCCGGCCACGCGGCCGCGATGCGCTGGCAGAACTCGTGGAAGGCCTCGACCGGACGCCCGAACACGCCCGGGTCGCCCCCCACCTCGTTCAGGGACGTCAGGCGGTTGTAGCGATAGAACGCGGTGTCCTCCACGCCCTTCGCCATCACGGCGGGCGTGAACTGCTGGAACCGGGCGGCGAACTCCGACTCCTTCTCGCCTTGATGCTGCATCAGCATCAGCTCGCCGAGGAAGGCGAGCAGCTCGGCGTCGATGTCAGGACGGCGGCGCTTCGCCTCTTCGACCGCCGCTCCCACGCGCGCCCGATCGGCGGGGCTGACGGCGTCGGGCCGGACGTAGATCCGGTAGACGGGGAGCGCTGCCGCGACCTCCTGGATCGCCTCCTTCAGCTCTCGCCGCGTCCGGTCGCGCTGCAGCCGGTAGCGCTCGCAGATGTCGACGAGCAGGCTCGCCAGCCGCTCCAGGTCGGGCGACAGCTCGGTGCTGATGTTCTCCAGCTTGCTGGTCCTCACGACGTCCGGATAGCGCTGTGGCTCGCCGGTGTAGGCGTGGTACAGCGCGGTCATCGCCGCCTCGTTCTGAGAGTCGACGAACAATCCGTCCACCTGGGCCATGAAGTCGTAGCCGGTCGTGCCCTGCACGGGAAACGACTCGGGCAGCGCCTCTCCCTGCTCCAGGATCTTCTCGATGACGACGTATGCGCCCGGCGCGGCCGCGCGCAGCTTGTCGAGATAGGCCTGTGGGGCGCGCAGGCCGTCTACGTGGTCGATCCGCAGCCCGTCCACGCTGCCGTCCGCGACCAGGTCGAGCACGAGGCGGTGGCTGTCTTCGAGCACCTGGTCGAGCTCGACTCGAAGACCGACGAGCGTGTCGATCGTGAAGAACCGGCGGTAGTTCAGCTCTTCCTGCGCCGTGCGCCAGTAGGAGAGGCGGTAGTGCTGACGCTGAAGCAGCGAGTCGAAGGCGTCCAGATCGTTGGCGACCGCATCCACGTCGGCCGGGTCGAGCGATTCGGGCGCCACCGGAAAGAAATGGTCGTGGTAGCGCACCACGGACTCCGCGCCCTGTCGCTCGAGGGTCAGCTTGCGGGCCTCGAGCTCCCGTCCGTAACGGTCGTCGAGCACCCCGAGCAGGACCTTGCCTTTGACGGTCCAGATGGCCGGCTCCCAGTCGATGTCGAAGTAGCGCGCGTACCGGCTGGCGCGACCGCGCTTGAGGATGTCCCACCACCACGGGCTGGCCCGGCCCGAGGTCGCCATGTGGTTGGGCACGATGTCGACCAGCACCCTGAGGTCGCGGTCGTGCAGGGCGCTCACCAGCCGGCGAAATCCGGGCTCGCCGCCGAGCTCATCGTTGATGCGCGTGGGATCCACGACGTCGTAGCCGTGCGTGCTCCCGGCCGCGGCTTGAAGGATGGGCGAGGAGTAAAGATGCGAGACGCCGAGCGCGGCGAGATACCCGGCGCAGGCTTCGGCGGCCGCAAAGGGAAAGTCCTTCGAGAGCTGCATCCGGTACGTGCAGCGCGGGATCTGGGCGGAGGCCACGCAATATTGTTGCGGTAGTGGCCTGGACGACGTTCGAGGTGGACACCACGCGGCGCGCGCAGCTGGTCGACGTCACCGAGCGCGTCGCCGAGATCGTGAAACGCGCAGGTGTCGGAGACGGCGTGTGCCACGTGTTCATCCCGCACACCACAGCCGGCGTGACCATCAACGAGGGCGCGGACCCCGACGTCGCTCGCGACCTCGAAGCACAGTTGGCGAGGCTCGTCCCAAAGGAGTCCGGATTCCGCCATGCGGAGGGCAACTCCGACTCACACATCAAGACCGCGCTGGTCGGCCCCGCCTGCACCGCGCCGGTGAGCGGCGGCAAGCTCGCCCTGGGGAGGTGGCAGGCGATCTTCCTGTGCGAGTGGGACGGCCCCCGAAAGCGGCGGATCGAGGTCGCCGTTTCGCCCGTCTAGCGCCAGCCCCCACGTAGGGCAAGGCGCGAGTCGCTTCCGAGGCTGCGGCGGCGGCGACTACCTGGTTGCGACGGCGGCGTCGTCCCAGCGGAAGCTCAGATGGTCGACAACCCCGACCACCCCGTCGAGCTCGCCGACCATGCGCGTCAGGATCTCGACGTCACTCCTGCGGTCCAGCTCGCCGGCGAGCGTGACCACGTTCCACCGGACGTCGACCCGCATGTCCGGCGCCTCGATCATGAGCGCCGGGATCAGCACGTCCGTGACCTCCTGGCGGAGCTCCTCATCGCCGCGCAGAAACACCTGCAGCAGGTCGCTGCGGGTGACTATGCCCGCGATCTTGCCGCGCTCGTCGACGACCACCAGCCGGCGGACGTTGCGCTCCTGCATCAGGCGGGCGGCCTGCGCGAGACCGATGGTGGCCGGGACCGAGATCGGTGGCGAGGTCATGAGGTCGCACGCCAGCAGGCCGTCGGCCTTGGAACGCAGCTCGCGCCGGCGGCGTGACGGAAGCAGGTCGCGGGCGCCTTCCAGCTCGCCGCGGCGCTCCTTGGTGAGCAGATCCGTCTCCGACACGATGCCGATCGGCACCCCATGCCCGTCGACGATGGGGATGGCGCTCACGCGGTTCTCCTCGATCAGCCTGACGAGCAGCTTGAACGGGGTCTGCGGGCCTGCCACGTGAACGTGCGTCGTCATCACGTCGGTCACGGTGCGGCGGCGGGGCATCGAGCTCACGGCCGGATCCGTTCCGCGATCAGCACGGGGACGTCTGACTCGTGGAGAAGGTCGTGCGACACGGAGCCGAGCACGAGGCTGGCCGCGTCGCCCATCCTGCTGGACCCGGTCACGATCAGGTCGGCGTTCCACTGCTCCGCGACCCTGGCGAGCGTCGCCGCCACGGGTCCCGACGGCGCGACCATGCCCTCCGCGTCGACGCCAGCCGCGCGGAGCTCGCGAACCGTCTCCTCGATGGTGCGCTGCGTCTCCTCGTCGCTCTCGAAGTAGGCGCCGACCGGCGACACGATCGCCTGCTCGACGTGGACGGCCAGCACCGAGCAGCGGCGCGCTCGCGCCACCGCCGACGCAGCTCGGACTGCGGGAGCGATGTCGTTGCCGCCCGCGACCGCCACGAGAATGCGGCGCGTCGGCGCGATGTCGCCCGCCGGCCGCGTGCGCACGACCAGCACCGGGCAGTCGACGGCGGTCAGCACCTGGTGGGTGACGCTGTGCTGGAACAGGGACTGCCAGTCCGACAGCCCGCGCGATCCGAGCACGATGAGGTCCGCCTGGAACTGGCGCGCGACCGTGGAGATGGCCGAGGCCACATGGTCGTTGTCCGCCCGGTAGATCTCCTTCTCGGCCATCACGCCGGCGCCGACGAGTCGATCGACGGTGTCGGCAACAAGTGCCTCCGCCTCGCTACGCGCCTCGACGTCCCACACGCCCCGCCTGTGGTGCACCTCGAGGTTCCAGACGTGGGCGACGCGCACCACGGCCGACGAGAAGCGGGCCAGCTCGATGGCGGCGTCCACGGCGGCCTGCGACTGGGCGCTGCCGTCCGTGGCGAGAAGGATTCGGTCGAAGCTCATTTCGCGTTGCATGGCTAGAGCTTTCCACCGCCCGGACGCCCCCTATAGGGCCGAAGGTCCCGGTCAGGATAGGCCGACCGCCGCTCAGTGTGGAGCCAACCGGCCGCGTCCGGCTGCGGTAGATTCCCCTCGATGAGCCAGCGGCCAGATCGCAAGGACGCCCTGCTCGAAGCCGGGCTGACCTTGGCCTCAGAGCTCTCGCTGCCGATCGTCCTCCAGCGCATCGTCGACCTGGCCGTCCAGGTGACCGATGCCAGGTACGGGGCACTCGGCGTCATCGGCTCCGACGGGAAGCTGATCGAGTTCGTAACCACCGGGATCTCGGCGCGGCAGCGCCGCCAGATCGGCGCTCTTCCTCACGGGAAAGGCCTGCTCGGCTACCTGATCAAGCATCCCAGCCCCGTGCGCGTCGCGAACATCGGCAAGCACCCGCGGTCGGTTGGCTTCCCGCCCCATCACCCGCCGATGACATCGTTCCTCGGCGCGCCCGTTCGGGCGATGGGCAAGATCTACGGCAACATCTACCTCACCGAGAAGCGGAGCGCGCCTGCGTTCAGCCCGGACGACGAACTGTCCCTGATCGTCCTGGCCACCCAGGCCGGTGTGGCCATCGCCAACGCCTCGCTGTACGAAGAGATGCGCATACGCGAACGGTGGCTGGACTCGCTGCACGACATCACCAGCGAGATCCTGGAAGGTACCGACGTCGACGCCGTCCTGCCCCGCATCGCCGAAGACGCTCGCGCTCTGGCCAACGCCGACACCGCCTTCATCCTGAGCACCACCCGCATTCCAGGCCAGCTGAGCGTGGCGACGGCGGTCGGACTGCATTCCGCCGGGATTGAAGGTCAGACGGTGCCGGCAGCTAAATCGGTTTCCGGCGAGGTCATTCGCACCGGCAAGCCGCTGATGCTCGAGGACGCGACCACCGCCAGAACGGCTTACGCGCCGATTGTGAGCGCCGCCCACATCGGGCCGGCCATGGTCCTGCCCCTGCGCGTGAGCGGCCAGGTGAGGGGGACCCTGGTGGTCGCCAATCAGAAGGGAGGAAAGGCCTTCGAAGGGCCGACGATGCGGCTGGTGGAGACGTTCGCGGATCAGGCTTCGGTGGCGATCGAATACGGGAGGGCACAGGCCGACCGCAGGCGGCTTGGGGTGATGGAAGAGCGCGAGCGAATCGCCAAAGAGCTCCACGACGGCATCATCCAGTCCCTCTTCGCGGTCGGTATGAAGCTCCAGGCGACGGCATTGATGTCCGGCTCGGCGGAGGTGACGCTCAGGGTCGAAGGCGCGGTCACCGAGCTCGATCGTGTGATCCGCGACCTGCGCAACTACATCTTCGGGCTGCGCCCCGGCATCCTCGCCGACCGGCAGCTCGACCAGGCGCTGCGGGTGCTGGGCGAGGAGGTGCAGGAGCGCTCGCGGGTCGCTGTCGGCGTGGATGTCGAGCCGGAAGCCGCCTCGGCCATGTCCCCACACTCGCACGAGATCGTCCAGCTCACCCGTGAGGCGCTCTCGAATGTCGTGCGCCATGCCGGCGCGAGCCATGCCTGGGTCGGCCTTGCCCGCAACGGCTCGGCCGCGGTGCTGACGATCGAGGACGACGGTGTCGGGTTCAATACCCGCGGCGGCTCGTCCGGCAACGGCCTGCGCAACATGCGCGAGCGGGCGGTGGCGCTCGGCGGCGGGTTGAAGATCAGCAGCCGCAAGGGCAAGGGCACCCGGCTGCGGATAGACATCCCGCTCTAGCCTGTCAAGGGCTGATCGGCCCTGCGAACCTGAGGCGGCGGACTTTGCGCGGTCAGGTGTAGAGGTGGGACCATACAGGCAATGGCCAAAGACCGAATTCGCATCCTGCTCGTCGACGACCACGAGGTCGTTCGCGACGGGGTCAAAGCCCTCATCGAAGCCAACGACGACCTGACGGTGGTGGCCGAGGCCGGCACGGTCAAAGAAGCCATCGCCCAAGCCGATCGGACGCGACCCGATGTCGTGGTCATGGACGTCCGGCTCGCGGACGGCAGCGGGATCGAGGCCACGCGTGAGATTCGGGCTCGGCTCGAGAAGACGCAGGTCCTGATGCTCACCTCGTTCGCCGACGACGAGGCGCTCTTCGCCTCGATCATGGCGGGCGCCGCCGGCTACGTGCTCAAGCAGATCCGCGGTGGCGAGCTGGTGCGGGCGATCCGAGAAGTCGGCGCCGGCCGGAGCCTGCTCGACCCTGAGGTGACACGATCCGTGCTGGAGCGGCTGCGCAAAGGCAAGACCATGCGCGACGAGAAGCTGGCGCGGCTGTCCGCCCAGGAGGAGCGCATCCTCACACTCGTGGCGAAGGGACAAACCAACGGGCAGATCGGCAAAGAGTTGAAGCTGGCCGAGAAGACGGTCAAGAACTACGTCTCGACGATCCTCTCGAAGCTCGAGGTCGCCCGGCGCGCCGAGGCGGCGGCCTACCTGGCGCGGCACACCTCTACGCCAGGATCGACGAGCTAGAGAACTTCCCACCGGCGGGGAGGCTTTGCGCGAAGGACCCAGGTCGGCTTGGCCTGATCATCCATTTAGGTGTCGCCCTGCGGCCAGGGCCTTCGCGCTGAGCTCAGGCTAAGGCAGCGACGCCGTCCAGCCCTAGGGCCGAAAGCCCTCCCCGCCCTGGGACCCCGCATCTTTGGATCGAAACCGCCGCCCGGTGATGACCGCCGGGTAGATCGCGATCCAGCGCTCCCTCTTGCCGGGGGCGAGCGGCACGACGTTGCGCTCTCGCAGCGCTTTCGAAAACGGGTCGTTGCCGCCGGTCACGTCGAGCGCGACGCCCTTCAGCACCACGCTCCACCCCATCAGCTCTCGCGGGTCCCAGCCGTCGACCTCGAACGCCACGTGGTCTCGCGGCGCCCTCTCGAGACGGGTGCCGGCAGCCGTCCTGTAGACCACGATCGCGCCGTCGCACGCGTAGTTGACCGGGAACACGTCGATGTCGTCGCCGGTCACGAACGCGACGCGGCCCAGGTTGGCCGAGTGCAGGTACTCGAGACAGCTGTGCTCGTCCAGGGCCTCCAGCATGTCGGTGTGCTCAGCAACCGGATGCGTCTTCACAGCTCGCCTCCCTCCTCAAGGTTGCGCAAGTAGAAGAAGAGCGGTACGAGTCCGATCACCGCGAGCGCGAGGAAGACCGGCGTCATCGCCGCCGACGCCACCGTCGATGCGGGGTCGGCCGCGCTCCCCATCCACTGGTCGACCGCAACCCCGATGCCTTCGACGATCCAGTACACGAGGGTCGCCCCGACGATCAGGTGCCCCCAGACCTGCCCGCGCCACATCCAGATCGCGGCGACCGCGATCAGCGGCAGCCAGAAGGCGAGGTCCTGGTCGTACGTCGGCAGGCTCGTAAGCCCCGTGCCTTTCAGAAACGCCGGGTTGGACGCGTCGAAAAGGCCCGGGATGACGCCGGAGAGCCAAACGAAGCTGTTCAGGCCGACGATCACCAGCATGTAGACCGCGATGGCGCGGGCGGGAAACGCACTCAAGAACCGCCGGCGGAACGAATCCAGGTCGATGGTCCGGATCACCAGCACGGTCGACCAGATCGACAGGCAGAACATCGCCTCGTACACGAGGTACAGCTCGTTGAAAGGCGTGCCGAGGATGAACATCACGGAGTTGTAGAGGAAGTACGCGACGGCGCCAAGCCATGCGACGCGAGCCCGGATCGAGCCGCGCGACGAGAGGTACATGGAGATGCCCAGCAGAGGCAGACCGCCGACCAGCATCACGAGGGCCGTGCCCCGCGCCGAGCCGTTCATCACGGCGGGCCCTCGAAGCACTCCCGGCACGAAGAGCGTGCCCGCAGCCGCGACTGCCGAAAGGACCGCCAGTGCGCCTGAAACCCAGTACGCGGTCTTCGCAGCCTTGGCGGCCGCACTGGATCGCTGCAGCCGTCCGAGCATCCTCTGTCTTGGCGAGATCGTGGTGGCCATGACCTACCTGACCTCCGCCTCGACCGGGGTCTTGGCCAGGGCCGCCGCGATGGAGTCGGCCCAGGTGTCGATCTCCTGCCAGTCGCGGAAGTCGCCCTGGAGGTCGTGGTTCACCTGCGCCGCGATGGCCGAGACGACGATCCGCTCCGGCAGCGACAGCTTCGACTCATCGAGCGCGCCGGTGAAGATCCTGTGCCCGCGCGGGTTGAGCGCGGCTCGCAGGTCCGCCAGGTGCCTCGGCTCCTCGAGGCTCGGCTCGCCGAGCGGTCCGCTGCTGAACAGCCAGACGGGTCGCGCCGCCAGCTCGCTGCTGTGCTTGTGCGCGAAAGCGGTGGCCTCCCTGCGCCAGGCGCCCATGTACACGGCGCTGCCGAGCACCACCGCGTCATACGGGGACAGGTCCGAGACCGTGGCGAGGTCGCGGACGATTGGGGCCAATCCATCGGCTTTCAGGCGATCGCCAATCCGCTGGGCGATCTCTTTGGTGGAGCCGTGTTTGCTGCTGTAGGCGACCAGAACGTTGGATTGCATCTAAACAACCTCCACGTTGATGGTCGTGCGATTCAGGCGGCTGGGGCAGGGCCAGGCGGCCCGGTCACCGAATGACAAATGGCCGAGGGGCCGTTTCAGCCGTTCGCGAACTGCAGGGCGATCGACTCGGTGACCTCTCTGACCGTGGCTTCGGCCACGCTGTGCATGATCGCGTCGTCGATCAGCGCCCCGAGCCGGCCGAGCGGCGGCTCGTACATGCCGCTCACGGTCAGCCGGGTCACATTCTTCTCGACCGGGACGAGCTCCACCCTGCCGACAAGGACTGGAAACAGCTGCTCCGGGAAGGTTGCCTTCCACGAGATCGGCACGTTGGTCCATTCGCCCTTCGTCTCGGGCTCGCCGAGCTCCACGATGACGCGCTTCCGCACGGACACTCCCGCCACCCGAAGCCCCACCGCGGCCTCGTTGTCTCCCTGGAGCCGGGGAAACCAGGTGCGCGGTCCTCGTTCCAGGGCGGCCGCGCAGTTCTCCACCGGCTGGTCGATGTGCACCGAGTGCTGGACGTACATGGAGATGAGTATGGGTCGGCCCAAGACGCCACCACGTGCCGGAAGGCCCGGCCGGACAGGGCCGAACGGCCTACTCCCTTGACTTGGGCCTCAGCCGGCGCGCGATGGCCCGGACGGGGTCGAAGTACTGGTCGTCCATCCGCTCCTTGAGCGGGATGATCGCGTTGTCGGTGATGTGTATGTGCTCCGGACAGACCTCCTGGCAGCACTTGGTGATGTTGCAGTAGCCCACCCCGGCGTCGCCCTTGAGCAGCGGCCTGCGGTCGAGCACGTCCTTGGGGTGCATCTCCAGGGCCGCGATCCTGACCATGAAGCGCGGGCCGTAGTAGCCCTGCTTCAGCTCGTGGTTGCGGAGCACGTGGCACACGTCCTGGCACAGGAAGCACTCGATGCATTTTCGAAACTCCAGCACCCTTTCCACGTCCTTCTGCTGCATGCGCCAAGGCTCGCTGGTGGTCATGTCCTTCTCCGACGGAGTGAACGGCGGGATCTTCTTGTTGACCTCGTAGTTCCAGCTCACGTCGGTGACCAGGTCCTTGATCAGCGGGAACGCCTTCATTGGCCGCACCGTGACCGACCCGCCGTACTCGGCGATCGACGTCTTGCACATGAGCCGCGGAAAGCCTTCGATCTCCGCCGAGCACGAGCCGCATTTGGCGGCCTTGCAGTTCCAGCGCACCCCGAGGTCGGAGGCGAGGTTGGCCTGGACCCACAGAACGGCGTCCAGGACGACCATGCCCTCGCGCACCGGGACCCGGTAGGAGACGAGCTCGCCGGCCTTGGCGTCGCCGCGCCAGATCTTCAGGTCGAGGTTCGAGATTTGCGTCGCCACCTATTCGGTCTCCTCGGGTGTGTAGCGGGCATAGGAATGCTCCACCGCCTCGGCCAGGTAGTCGGGCATGGGCGGGATCTTCTCCGCCTTCACGCTCATCCCCGCCTCCGTCTTGGCAACGATGAAGTTCACGTGCGCGAGCTGTTCGTCGGTCTTCGGGAAGTCCGACCGCGCGTGGGCGCCGCGGCTCTCCTTGCGTTCGATCGCGGCCCGCAGCAGCGCCTCGGCGTTGACGAGCATCGAGCGCAGGTCGTACGCGGTGTGCCAGCCCGGATTGAAAGCCCGCGTCGCCGACCCCCCGGTGCCGCAAGCTCGGGCGCGGCCGCCGATCTCGAGGAGGTTCTCCAGGCCGGCCTGCAGCTCCGCGCCCTCGCGGACGATGGGAGCGTGTTTGGTCATCACGTCCTGGATCTCGGCCATCAGCTTGTAGGGGCTCTCGCCGCCGGGCCGCTCGAGCGGCGCCATCAAAGTGGCGATCGCGGCGTCGAGCTCGCGCTGGTCGATGCTCCTGGCGGTAGCGGTCGAGCCCTGCTGCACCTCGGCGGCCGCCGCGTCGCCCGCCCGCTTGCCGAACACGAGCAGGTCGCTGAGGGAATTGCCGCCCAGCCGGTTGGCGCCGTGCAGGCCTGCAGCGACCTCGCCGGCGGCGAAAAGACCCGGCACGCTCGCCGCCCCCGTCTCGGCGTCGACTCGGACGCCGCCCATCGCGTAGTGGATGGTGGGCGCCACCTCCATCGGCTGCTTGGTGATGTCGACGTTGGAGAGCTTCAGGAACTGCTCGTACATGGACGGCAGCTTGGTCTTGATGTAGTCCGGCTTGCGGTGGGTGATGTCAAGGAAGACGCCTCCGTGAGGCGTGCCCCGTCCAGCCACGACCTCGGAGTTGATGGCCCGCGCCACGACGTCGCGCGAGGAGAGCTCCATCCGCTCGTGGTCGTAGCGTTCCATGAAGCGCTCGCCGTCCTTGTTGCGCAGCACTCCGCCCTCTCCCCGGACGCCTTCGGTTACGAGGATGCCCCGGACGCCGGCCGGCCAGACCATCCCCGTCGGGTGGAACTGGACCATCTCCATGTCGCGCAGCTCCGCCCCGGCCTCGTAGGCCAGGGCCGTGCCGTCGCCGGTGCTCTCCCATGAGTTGGAGGTGACGCGGTACATCTTTCCCGCACCTCCGCTCGCCAGCACCAGCGCGCCGCATCGATAGAGGATCAGGCTGCCGTCGGCCCGGCGGTAGGCGAGCGCGCCGGCCATCCGCCCCTCGGCCTTGAGCAGCTTGAACACGGTCGTCTCCATGTGGACGTCGACTCCGGCCGTGTGCACCGCGCGGTCCTGGAGGGTGCGGATCAGCTCCAGGCCGGTGCGGTCGCCGATGTGCGCCAGCCGCGGATACGTGTGCGCGCCAAACGGGCGCTGGTGGATGCGCCCCTGCCAGGTCCGGTCGAAGACCGCGCCCCAGCGTTCGAGCTCGATGACGCGCTCGGGCGACTCCCGCGCGTGCAGCTCCGCCATCCGCCAGTTGTTGATGAGCTTGCCGCCCTTCATCGTGTCGGCGAAGTGCACCTCCCAGGAGTCCTGGTAGGCGACGTTGTGCATGGCGGCCGCGACACCACCCTCCGCCATCACGGTGTGTGCCTTGCCGAGCAGCGACTTGCAGACCACCAGCACGCGGACGCCGGCCTCGGCGGCCGCGATGGCCGCGCGCAGCCCGGCGCCGCCTGCGCCCAGGACCAGCACGTCCGTCTCGACCGTCTCGTACTGGGGTGTGCTCACAGGATCCACCGGGCGTCCTGCAGCACTCCAGCGATGAGCAGGCGGATGTAGATGTCGGTGGCCGCAACGGTGAACAGACTCGCCCACGCCCAGCGGTCATGCCTGATGTTCAGCACGCTGACGCCCTTCCAGAGCTGGAAGCGCGCCCGCGCGGCGGTCGAGCACGAAAAGCAGTCGAGCCCTCCACCCGCGAGGTGCCGGAAGGCATGGCAGCCGAAGGTGTACCCGGAGAGCAGGAGGACGTTCACCAGCATGATCACGCTGCCGAGGCCGACCCCGAAGCGGCCGTGGAAATCGAAGGCGAGGATCGCATCGAACCACAAGAAGCCGACCTGGACGACGGTCGCGTAGAAGGCGAAACGATGGAAGTTGTTCAGGACCCACGGAAAGACCGTCTCGCCGCGATAGCGCCGCTTCGGCCGCTCATCGACCGCGCACGAACGGGGGTGCCAGAAGAACGACCGGAAGTAAGCCTTGCGGTAGTAGTAGCAGGTGAGCCTGAAGGCCAGCGGCGCCCAGGCCACCCACACCCCCGGCGGTATCGGTCCGACATGGATGAGGGGCGAGTAGAAGGGGCTCAGGTACGGGTAGAAGTCACCGCGGGTCTGGAAAAACACCACCCAGATGGCAAAGAGGCCGAAGAGGCTGAGGGCGACGACCACGAACGTGGGGTAGAGCCAGTTCGGGAGGTTGCTGTAGGGATTTCGAACCGTGTGGCGACTCGGACCCGCAGGGCTAGCCGCTCGCTCTGAAACTGCCACGTCGGTGACTAGTTAACTCCTTCTGAACAAAAGGGCTCCGGCGGGGAGTTCCCGCCGGAGCTTTGCCGTCCTAGTGTGCTGTCACGCAGCGATCTTCTGCGCGACCTTGATGTTCTCCGGCTTTCGCTCGGCGAAGAAGAGCTCGAAGACCAGGGCTGCGAGCACTCCGAGGGCCACGATCACAAGCGCGATGCCTGCGTACGTGGTGTACACGCCGACCGTCCACCAGCCGTAAGCGTTCAGAAGCATCGAGCGCAGGGTCTCACCCTGGAACAGCGTGGTCCGCTGTCCATTGAGTGTCGCGACATTCGCCTGAAGGGTTGCGTAGTTCGGGTCCGTCTTCGAAGCAGCGGCGAGGGCCGCGTTCGCGGCCGTGATCTTGGGGCCGATGGTGGCGTACGTCAGGCCACCGGCGACAGTCTGAAGGTGCTTGCCGAGAAAGTCATTGGCGTAGATCCGCGCCTGGTTGCCGTCAACGACCTGGTTGCCGGCCTGGTCCCGGATCTCCTGCGGAAACTCCGCCGGGTCGAGGGCTCCACCGGTCTTGATCTGGTCCGCTGCCGGGAAGTAGATCCCCTGCGCGGACAGCTCGTCGTGAATCTGACCCGTGGTGAAGGTGCCCATCGCCAGAGCAAATCCGGCTGCTCCCGCGAGGACCACGACCATGACCGCCTGAAGAGTGATGATTCTCCACCGAATCGCCTTGTTCATCGAATTTCCTCCTTGGAATCCTCTGTCGAGGTTGTGTTGATTGAGCTTTGGGGACGGCTCTTGAGTGCTAGTCAACCCCTTGAGCGAAGCGCTCACCACGGCCGAATGGCACGCCTTGAGGGGTGCCGTTCGGCGGTTTAGAGGGGACTAACGGCCCTCAGCGAACGATCGGCGCCACCAGACGCCGCGGCCGCCTGTGCAGCGTCCAGCGGGACGCCACGCGCTCGAGCGACCGGATCGCGGGCGGAGGCGCCCACAACTCAATGGGCCGATGCGGCAACTTCTTGACCTGCCGGAAGAAGAACGACTTGCCGACCTCGACGAGGATCAGGTAGACCACGACCATCGCGGCCAGGATCGCCAGGAACGCGGCGGGTAGAGGCGAAAACCCGAACCACGACGCGATCGGGCTGTACGGAAGCAGGAGCCCGACGGCGACCACGGCCACAGTGCCGGCGCTGAGAAGGAAGCCCGGCCGGCTGCGGAAGAAAGGTACGCGGCGGGTCCGGATGGCGAAGATGACGAGGCTTTGGGTCGCCAGCGACTCGGTGAACCACGCCGTCTGAAACAGGCTTCCGTGGGCTTTGAAGACGAACAGCATCACCGCGAACGTCATGAAGTCGAACAGCGAGCTGATCGGCCCGAAGAACATCATGAAGCGGCGGATCAGGCGGATGTCCCACTGCGCGGGCCGCTCGAGGAGCTCCGGATCGACCTGGTCGGTGGGAATGGTCATCTCCCCGGTGTCGTACAGCAGGTTGTTGAGCAGGATCTGGGTCGGCGTCATGGGCAGGAAGTTCAGGAGCACCGACCCGGCCGCGGCGCTGAACATGTTTCCGAAGTTCGACGACGTGCCCATCAGCACGTACTTCATGGTGTTGGAGAAGATCCTCCGGCCTTCCAGCACGCCGCCCGCCAGGATGCCCAGGTCCTTGCCCAGCATCACGATGTCGGCGGCGTCCTTGGCCACGTCGCTGCCTGTATCCACCGAGATGCCGACGTCCGCGTCGCGCAGCGCGACCGCGTCGTTGACGCCGTCGCCAAGGTAGCCGACGTCCCTGCCCAGCTTGCGCTCGGCGCCGATGATGCGCGACTTCTGCTCGGGGGACACGCGGGCGAAGATCCCGGTCGACGGCATCCGCGCGTTGAGCTCCGCGTCGCTGAGGGTGTCGAGCTCAGGCCCGGTGATGGTCGCGCCGGGATCGAGCCCCAGCGCCCGGCACACCGTCTGCGCGACCAGCGGGTTGTCGCCCGTCACGATCTTCACCTCGACCCCAAGCGCCTTCAGCTGTTTGAGCGCCAGGGCGGCGTCGGCCTTGGGCGCGTCCACGAACGTCACGAAGCCGTCGAGCTGAAGGTCGCGCTCGTCCGCCAGCGCGCAATGCGGGCCCCCCGACCACGGCCGGGTCGCGACGGCGATCACCCGCGCGCCGCCGCCGAACAGCCCGTCGAGCACCGCCTTGGCTCCGGCGGGAGCAGCCGGGCAGCGGGCCAGCACGGATTCCGGGGCGCCCTTGGTGATGAGGATCGTCTGCCCATCCGGTCGCCGGACCAGGGACGACATGAGCCGGCGTTCGTGGTCGAACGGCAGGTGGTCGATCTGCTGCCACCCCTCGGGAGGCTTGCCCGACTCGAGCAGCGCCGCGTCGAGCGCGTTCCCCGACGCCGCGAGATCGGTGCTGTCGCCGGCGGCGCACAGCATCGCAAGCTCGGCCACCTCGTCGCTCCGAGCCCCGGTCGCGTCGAGGGATTTCTGGAAGCTGATCCGCCCCTCCGTCAGCGTCCCGGTCTTGTCGGTGAACAGGACCTCGATGTTGCCGAGGTCTTCGATGCTGATGAGACGCTTGACGACGACCCGCTTGCGCGCGAGGTTGCGGGCGCCCGAGGCCAGGCTCACGGTGACGATGGCGGGCAGGAGCTGCGGGGTCAGGCCGACCGCGATGGCGAGGGCGAAAAGGGCCGATTCCAGGATCGATCGCCCCAGCAGCCAGTTGGCGACGAAGATGCTGCCCGCGAGCACCGCGGTGACTCGCACGAGCAGGGTGGAGAACCGCCCCAGGCCGCGCTGGAAGGCCGTTACCGGCTGGCGCTCACCGAGCCGCAGCGCGATCTTCCCGAAGGCCGTGCGCGACCCGGTCTGGAGGACTACACCCAGGCCGGAGCCTCCTCGGACGGTGGTGCCCATGTACGCCACCGAGCGGAGGCCCAGCTCGACGAGGTCGGACCCGGAATCGGGGTCGGCGCTCTTGGTCTTGGGCATCGCCTCACCGGTGAGCACCGCCTCATCGGCCTCCAGCTCGCGGGCCTCGATCAGGCGCAGGTCGGCCGCCACCAGATCCCCCGTGCGCAGCAAGACGACGTCGCCGGGCACGATGTCGACGACGTCCACCTCGGTCGCCTTGCCGTCGCGCATCGCGAGAGCGCGGTGATGGATGCTGGCGTGCAGCGCCTCGACGACGCGCTCGGATCTGAACTCGTTGAAGAAGCCGAGCCCGACGCTGAGCGCGACGATGCCGAGGATGATCAGCGCGTCGGTGTGCTCGCCGACCAGGAACGACGTCGCCGTGGCCGCTCCGAGCAGGATGAGCAGCGGGTTGCGCAGCTGCCGCCACAGGATCGCCAGGGGCGTGGAGCCATGGCTGCGGATGGCGTTGGGGCCGAACATGGCCAGCCGGCGCTCATGCTCCTCGGAGCTCAGCCCATCCGCCGAGCTGGCGAGCCGGGCGACGACTTCCGCGGCCGGCAGGCGGGCAGCCTCGAGCAGGCTCAGACCGCCGGCCTTATCTCCACCAGGTGCTCCGCCGGCCGTCTCAGACGACTGAGGGAATCTCCGGGGCCGCAACCACGACATTGATCATCGGCGGCATGCGCAGAGTATTGCCGACCATACACTGCTCCACCGCCTTGAGCAGCGCGCGCCGGCGGTCGGGCGGCAGCTCGGTCGGTGCGGTCACCGTGACGTCGAGCGCGGCGACGCGCGGCGGCTGCTCGGTGCTGAGCCGGTAGTGGCAGGCCACCACAAGCCCGCGCGTCGAATGGCCGTGGCTGGTCAGGTAGCTTTCGGCGTAGGCCGCCGCGCACGAGGCGAGGCTCGCCGCGAGCAGCTCGGCCGGGGTCGGGCCGGAGTCGCGGCCGCCGGCCGCCGCTCCATCGTCGACCAGGAGGCGGTGTCCTTCAACGTTCACCTCAAATCGGTGGGAGCCGCGGTGGGTCACGGTCAGGTATGGCATCGCACCCTAACGGTGCGTCGGAACTCTGGCGGCGGCACGAGGCGAACGGCCCTTTGCCGGCAGGTCTGATGCACCTATTGAGGCCGTGGCGGCCGTCG
>Ga0070730_10001777_pt1 | contig 20324 bp, 14 predicted proteins | sample Coa_R1_3_FD_66447 | JGI IMG/M metagenome (GOLD analysis project Ga0070730, IMG submission 66447) | Surface soil microbial communities from Centralia Pennsylvania, which are recovering from an underground coalmine fire - Coalmine... | ecosystem: Environmental > Terrestrial > Soil > Unclassified ... | reverse complement strand
CAACCTCGTTGGCGTCCCCGGGACGCAGCGTTACCAGTCCAGGAATGGCACGCAACGAAGCGAGTTGCTCGACCGGCTGATGGGTCGGGCCATCCTCCCCTACCCCGATGGAATCATGCGTGAAGATGTGAATCACCGGAATTTCCATCAAGGCGCTCAGACGAATCGCCGGCCGGCTGTAATCGCTGAAAATCAAAAAACCCGAGCCAAAAGGACGGATCTTAGACAGCGACAACCCATTCAGGATGGCTCCCATGGCGTGTTCCCGGATGCCAAAGTGAAGGTTTCGTCCGGCAGGGTTCTCGGCGCTAAAATCGCCGGCGCCTTCGAACGTCAGGCGTGTCTTGCAAGAGGGACCAAGGTCCGCCGAGCCTCCGAGCAGCCATGGCATCTTCTTCGCAAGCGCGTTCAGCACCTGGCCAGAGGCCTCCCGAGTCGCGATTCCCTTGCTGTCCGCGGCGAAAGTCGGCAGTTCTTCATCCCAACCCTTGGGCAACTCGCGGCGGAGCATCCGATATCCCTGATCGGCGAGCTCAGGATATTGCTTTCGATATACTTCGAAATTACTCATCCAAGCGTCGCGCAAAGCCTGCCCGCGCGCGCCCATACCCTCCTGGAAATGCTCGCGCACACTATCTGGCACGCGGAACTTGGCATTTTCTGGCCAACCGTAATGACGCTTAGCCAGTCTGATCTCCTGCTCACCCAGCGGCTCGCCGTGCGCGGCGCTGGTATCTTGTTTGTTCGGCGCTCCGTAGGCTATGTGACTGTCAACGATGATCAGGGTAGGGCGTTCGTTTTCATTTTTAAAAGTGTGGAAGGCGCGTTCCAGTTTTTCTAGGTCATTGGCATCACCCACTCGCGTCACGTTCCAGCCGTACCCAATAAATCTTGTAGCCACATCATCGCTGTAAGCCAATGCTGTATTTCCCTCGATGGTGATACAGTTGTTGTCGTAGATCCAGCAGAGGTTGGCGAGTTTGAGGTGCCCAGCCAGTGAAGCGGCCTCTCCGGAAATCCCTTCCATCATGCACCCGTCGCCGCACAGCGCGTAGACGTCGTAATCGAACAGTTTGAAGCCCGGGCGATTAAAAAAACTCGCAAACCACTGAGCTGAGATCGCCATACCCACGCTGGTTGCCACCCCTTGTCCCAATGGACCCGTTGTGGTTTCAACCCCCGAGGTCCAGCGGTATTCCGGGTGACCGGGACATTTGCTGCCAAGCTGACGAAAGCGCTGGATATCTTCCAGCGTCACTGACAGATGTCCAAGAGTCTCGTACTCGGGATTGACCGCCTTCACGCCGGTCAAGTGCAACATCGCGTATAACAGGGTTGAAGCATGACCAACCGAAAGCACGAAGCGGTCTCGATTGGGCCAGATCGGATGATTGGGGTCAAAGCGCAGGAAATGTTGCCACAGACAATAGACTACGGGCGCCATCGCCATTGGCGTTCCTGGATGACCTGAATTGGCCTGCTGCACCGCGTCCATCGCAAGAGTGCGAATGGTATTGATGGATAGCTGCGCAAGATTCTCCTCGCACAGCTGAGGAAGTTCCGCAGGATTCTTTTCGCGCAACTGAGAAAGTGGTAGAGCACTCATGGTCTCTCTCCATTAGCATGACTGACGCACCCACCCACCCGGCGATGGGGAGCTATGCTGTTTTCTTTTGCCAAATACGGGCCTTCTCAAAAATCTCCACGAACGCCCGATAGCGGCGGGCGATTTCAGTCACGGCCGCCTCGCGTGTAGTCTTCTTGTCGCGCCAGGCGACCAGCGGATCCCAAAACACTGTCCGGCCGACGGCAAAGCCGATGAATCCAGCGACGGGTGCTGCTGTCTCCAGCCAGTCGCACACTTTCTTATCGTCTTCACCGCGGCCGAGAACGATGCAACCAACTCTGTTCCGGCCGGCACGGCGTGCACTAGCAACAATCCTCTCGCAATCCTCACGGCGGTCGAGCCCTTCGATCTTCCAGACGTCCGGTTCTACGCCGGCCTCCTGGAGCTGCTGGATGGCCTGTACCATTAGCTTCGGGCGAATCTCCAGGTCGTAGGTCTTCTTGTCGCCGTTCAGGCGCTGGAGTTGGATGGCTTCGGCCGGCACCAGCAACTCAAACATGAATAAGCTGCGGCTCTCTCCATGCAGGAAATCGGACAACCGTGTTAAACGGACTGCTTGTCGATGGTTTAGGGCTTCATCGCCCTCCGGGTTGTATCGCACCAGGACCTTGCAGAACGTAGGCTGGAATGCTTCGATGTGGCCGGGAAAGTCCTCACCATATTCGAAGTCGAACTCGTCCTGGCCGCTCTTCTCGGCGGGGCAAGCGGTCATGAATCTGACTTTTGTGGCATCGTGGAGAATCGCATCGCCGAACTGCTCATCCACCAGAATTCCGGCCTTTTCTCGCGGGACTCCGTCCGACACCGCTTCTTTGAAGCCATCGTAAATCACCTGTTTGCTCGCCGCGATCTGGGCCGTCTGTTCGGGACTCAGCGCTCCTTTCCAACCAAACAGCTTTGTTTGGAACGAGCCGCGGTGATCAAAGGGGAGGATATACAGATCTCTATCAAATCCAATTGTCATTGTGCGGTCTCCTTGAGCTTCCGATAGCGACGGATCAGGTTGTTGGTTGAGCTGTCATGTGTGAGCCTAGATTCCGCTGCACCATCCAGTTCCGGGATCATGCGCTGAGCCAGCACCTTGCCCAACTCAACACCCCATTGGTCGAATGGGTCAACGTTCCAGATGGCGCCCTGTGTGAAGACCGAGTGCTCGTAGAGTGCGACAAGTTTGCCGAGAATCTCCGGGGTAAGTTGTTCAGCCAGGATCATGTTCGAAGGGCGGTTGCCATCGAAGACCCGATGAGGCGCCAGCCACTCCGGCGTGCCTTCAGCCTTGACTTGATCGCAAGTCTTGCCAAAAGCCAGCGCCTCGGCTTGAGCGAAGACGTTTGCAAGAAGGATGTCGTGGTGTGGCCCCAGTGGGTTGAGGCTTCGATGGAAGGCTATGAAATCGCAAGGAATAAGCTGTGTGCCCTGGTGGATGAGTTGATAGAACGAATGCTGGCCATTGGTCCCCGGCTCACCCCAATAAATGGGGCTGGTTTGATACTCGACTTCACTTCCATCCAGAGCCACGTGTTTGCCGTTGCTTTCCATGATCATCTGTTGCAGATACGCCGGAAAGCGTTTCAGGTATTGCTCATAAGGAAGGACAGCAACGGTCTGTGCTCCAAAGAAATTGTTATGCCAGAGACCGATAAGTCCCATGAGCACGGGAAGATTTTTTTCGAACGGGGCAGTGCGGAAATGCTCATCCATCTGATGGAAGCCGTCCAACATCGCGCGGAACTTGTCCGGACCAATGGCGATCATGGTGGAAAGACCAATGGCCGATGCCATGGAATAGCGCCCGCCGACCCACTCCCAGAATCCAAACATGTTGGCGGGATCGATGCCGAACTTCGCCACCGCCGCCGCGTTGGTGGAGACAGCAACAAAATGCCGGGCAACTGACCTTCCATCGCCCCCGAACGCCTTGAGCGACCAGATGCGAGCCGTACGCGCGTTGGTCATTGTTTCCAGAGTGGTGAATGTTTTCGACGAGACGATGAAGAGAGTTTCCTCGGGGTTGAGATCGCGGACCGCTTCGGCGAAATCAGTTCCATCAATATTGGATACGAAACGGAATGTCATCTCCCGATCGGTGTAATGCCGCAGCGCCTCATAAGCCATGACGGGACCAAGGTCAGAGCCGCCAATTCCGATGTTGATCACATTGCGAATCCGTTTGCCGGTATAGCCTTTCCATTCCCCGTTTCTCACGCGGTGGCACAAATCGGTCATTCTATCCAGCACGGCGTGTACCTGCGGAACCACGTTCTCACCATCGACAATGATCGACGCCCCTCTTGGGGCGCGCAAAGCTATGTGCAGGACAGCCCGATTTTCGGTGATGTTGATCCGCTCGCCACGGAACATCGCGCCGATCCGGGAGCGCAAGCCCGATTCTTCAGCGAGTTGCATCAGGAGGTCCAGGGTCTCGTCCGTGATCCGATTCTTCGAATAGTCCAGAAATATGCCTGCGGCTTCGGCGGTCAGCCGCTCGCCCCGCTTCGGATCCTTCGCGAAGAGTTGCCGGAGATGCACTTCGCGGAGTTTCCTGTAGTGAGCTTCAAGTGCCTTCCACGCCTTGCGTTTGGTCAGCGGCTGGATGCCCTCATGCTTGATTGTGTCTGCGCGCGTTGCCATCTCCGTGCTCCTTGATTCGGCGGTCTTTGCGCCTTGGTAGAAGTCTTACTTCAATCCTCCAAAAGCGAATCTAGTGATCTTCCTCCTGCCAACAAAGATCAGCTGGCAACCTTCTTGAGCATAACGGTCTTCGAGTCAATGACCGACATCAGCTCATTCCAGGATTTAACAAACGACTTGGCCCCTTCCTCCTGAAGTTGGTCAGCAAGAAGATCAACGTCGATACCGGCGCTCGAGAATTGTGACAACACTTCTTCGCAATCGCCTCCATCGGCCGACAGAATCGATCCGAGCTCTTCTTGCCTGGCGAGCGCTATCAAGGTTTTCTCGGGCATCGTGTTCACCGTGAACGGCGCCGCGAGCGACTTGATGTAAAGAACGTCAGACACCTTGGGGTCCTTTGTTCCTGTGCTGGCCCACAAAAGCCGTTGTGGGTGTGCGCCGGCGTTATAAATCCGGTGCCAGCGCGGCGTGCTCAACAGGCTGCGAGCTTCTCTGTACGTACGCATGGCGATCGCGATCCCGAGCTTGTGTTTCAATTCAGCGGGGATCTTCCCCGCAACCGCGGAGTCCCAGCGGCTAACAAAGACAGAGGCAACCGAGCCGACATTAGGATTCAGCCCGGCTTCGATACGCCGTTCGATTCCCCGCAGGAACGCTTCTGCGGTAGCCAGATATTGGTCACTCGAAAACAAGAGCGTGACGTTGATTGGAATTCCGCAAAAGATTGCCTCCTCAATGGCCGGCAGGCCTTCCTTTGTGCCGGGAATCTTAATGAGAAGGTTCGGACGTCCTGCGCGCGCATGCAGTTCTTTGGCGGCCGCCAGAGTTCTGGCCGCGTCATACGCGAGCAATGGCGATACCTCCAAGGAAACCCATCCGTCCACGCCGTTCGTCCGGTCATAAATCGGCCGAAACAAATCGGCGGCCCTCGTCAGGTCTTCCAGCGCCAACTCAAAAAAAAGCTCTTCTCCGGATTTGCCTTCGTCGAATTTCTTACGAATCTCCGCGTCATAAGCCGCGCTGTTTTTTACAGCATGATGGAAAATGGTGGGATTCGAAGTAAGGCCGGTCACTGACAGTTCATTGATGTACTCGTTGAGAATGCCGCTGTCGAGCAAATCTCGCGTGATATTGTCGAGCCAGATGCTTTGTCCAAGATTGTGCAGCAGTTGTGTTGCTTTCATTGGTTACCTCGTATGTCGCTAAAAAGGCACGATTCACTTATTGCAGCAACGCGTTGTCCACGATTTGCTGCGCCTCGTTCACAAGAGCCTTGAGGTGCGTCTGGTCCTTAAAACTCTCTGCGTAAATTTTGTAAATGTTCTCCGTTCCTGATGGCCGCGCGGCAAACCATCCGCTGGCAGTCACTACCTTTAAGCCTCCGATCGGGGCGTTATTTCCCGGGGCCCGGGTGAGTTTGCCTAGGATCGGTTCTCCAGCCAGTTCTGATTCTTGAACGTCCTCTGGTGAGAGCTTGCTCAATTTCGCCTTTTGCTCCGGCGTGGCAGGCGCGTCAATGCGCGTGTAATAGGGAGTGCCAAATTCGGCAGCCAACTCACGGTAGTGCTGGCCAGGATCCTCGCCTGTGCGAGCGGCAATCTCCGCCGCGAGCAGGTTCATGATGAGGCCGTCCTTGTCAGTCGTCCAAACGGACCCATCAAACCGCAGGAAACTTGCCCCGGCACTCTCCTCGCCGCCAAAGCAGTACGAGCCGTCAAACAGGCCCTCCGTGAACCACTTGAAACCTACGGGAACTTCAGAGAGCCGGCGGTTAAGCTTCTTCACGACACGGTCGATCATGCCGCTGCTGACGAGTGTTTTTCCGACAGCCGCATCCTTGGACCAGAGCGGCCGGTGCGTGAGCAAGTAGCGGATCGCTACAGCCAAATAATTGTTCGGGTTCATCAAGCCTGCTGAAGGCGTCACAATTCCATGCCGATCAGCGTCCGTGTCGTTGCCGAAAGCAAGGCGATACTTATCTTTGAGTTTGACTAGGCGCGCCATCGCATACGGGCTTGAGCAGTCCATGCGGATCTCTCCATCGTGATCAACCGTCATGAATGAAAACGTGGGATCGATCGTTGGATTCGTGACGGCGATGTTCAGGCCATAGACGGAGTTGATCGGCTCCCAATACGGTTGTGCTGCGCCGCCGAGCGGGTCCACTCCGAGGCTAAGGCCGGCGGCTCGAATCGCTTCCATGTCCACTACATTCCGCAGGTCATTTACGTAGGGAAGTACGAGATCTTCTTCATGCGTGGTGGCGGCCCTGATCGCCGTGGCCAACGGCATGCGCTTTACGCCTGCATTGCTTCTTCGAAGCAGCTCATTGGCATGCGCCTCGATCCACTGCGTCACTTCAGTATCCGCTGGACCGCCATTGGGCGGGTTGTACTTGAAACCGCCGTCGCGCGGCGGGTTGTGCGATGGCGTCACGACGATCCCATCCGCGGGGTGTTTCTTGCGACTCTGGTTATACACAAGAATGGCCCGAGAAATAACGGGCGTTGGTGTTACGCTGTCATTGGCCTGAATGATTGTTTCCACGCTGTTGGCGGCCAGCACCTCCAGCGCTGTACGCTGAGCGGGTCCGGAGAGCGCGTGCGTGTCTTTCCCTATATAAAGAGGTCCGTCGATACCCTGATTTCTCCGGTATTCACAAATGGCCTGTGTCATGGCCAAAATGTGGGCTTCGGTAAATGTGCTATCCAGCGGTGAACCTCGATGTCCGCTCGTTCCGAATTGGACCAACTGGTTTGGATCTGCGGTGTCGGGTCGCCGCTCGAAATAGCCCCGTTCGAGACGCGCCACATCCACCAATATCTCTTTCGGAGCCAGATGTCCCGCCAGAGGGGAGATCACCCTTTCTCTCTTCAAGTTGCCGGGTGCCGATTGCACGCTTACAGGACTGGGCATGGTTCCGCCTTCCATATGTCGGACGCATACTCTCTGATGGTCCGGTCGCTCGAAAACTTCCCCGAACTACCGATGTTCAGGACGGCTTTGCGGGCCCAGTCGTCGGGTTGAGCGTACAGCTCGACCAGCCGCTGGTCTGCTTCAAGGTAAGACCTGAAGTCAGCCAGGTGCATGTAGAAATCGCCACTCGTCAACAGCACGTCACGAAGTGGCGCGAAGATTCCCGGATCATTGCGGCTGAAGTAGTCGGAGAATATCAAGTCCAACGCGGCGCGGGTCTCCGGCTCGTTTTCATAGTGCCAGTACGGGCTGTACCATCCGCGGCTGTCCGCAACCTGGTCCGCCGTCAGCCCAAAAAGGAAGAAGTTATCCTCTCCGGCGGCTTCGGCCATCTCAATCGTCGCGCCGTCACGGGTACCGATGGTGAGTGCACCATTCATCATGAACTTCATGTTGCTGGTGCCGCTGGCCTCGTAACCGGCAGTCGAAATCTGGGTCGACACATCGCTGGCCGGGATCAGCCGCTCGGCCAGGGAAACGCAGTACTCGGGCAGAAACAAAACTTTCAGGCGGCCACGCACGCAGGGATCACCATCGATGGTGCCTGCGAGGTTGTTGATGAATTTAATGATTAGTTTGGCCAGACGGTAGGCTGGCGCCGCCTTGCCTGCGAAAAAGAAGGTGCGCGGCGTGATGTCAAGGCCTGGATTCTCTCGCAGGCGGTTGTACAGCACCACGATGCGCAACGCATTGAGCAGTTGCCGCTTGTATTCGTGAATGCGTTTGACCTGCGAATCAAAAATACTCTCAGGATCCACGATTTGACCCGATGCACTCTTGAGCCAGTCGACAAACTGCAGCTTGGCCTCACGCTTGGCCTTGCGCACAGCGTCGCGAAACGACTTCTGGCCGGCGAGCGGCTTGAGCTCGTTGAGTTGATCGAGATCACTGATCCAGCCGTCATCAATTGCGTCCGTGATAGTGCGGGCCAGCGCAGGGTTCGCGAGCAGCAACCAGCGTCTGGGTGTCACGCCATTGGTCTTGTTATTGAAGCGCTCAGGAAACAGCTCTGACAGATCTTTCACGGTCGTCGTTCGCAATAGCTGAGAATGAATGGCAGCCACGCCGTTGGTGCTATGCGAACCCACGATGGCCAGATTTGCCATGCGGACCTTGCGCTGGCCACTCTCTTCGATGAGACTGACTTGCTCAACGCGCCCTTCATCGCCCGGAAAACGGTTACGAACTGTATCGAGCAAACGCCGGTTGATCTCGAGAGTGATCTCCAAATGACGCGGAAGCATGGTCTCGAACCAGGCGAGCGGCCATTTCTCCAAAGCTTCCGGAAGCAGCGTGTGATTGGTGTACGCCAGCGCTTTCTGTGTGAGGTCCCAGGCTTGATCCCATCCCAGATGCGCTTCGTCGAGGAGGATCCGCATCAGCTCGGGTACGGCCATGGCCGGGTGCGTGTCGTTGAGCTGGATCGCCAGCTTGTCGGCAAGCGTACTCCAGTTAGCATTGGATTTTCGGAAGCGCCGGACAAGATCCGCCAGTGAACATGCGACCAGGAAATACTCTTGCAGGAACCGTAATCCCTGCCCCTTACTCGTGGAGTCATCGGGATAAAGGACGCGTGTTATTGACTCAGCGCCAAGGGTCTCTGCGAGCGCTTCGGCGAAGGATCCGCTGCTGAATTCCTGAAAATCGAAATAATTCGACGCGGTGGCGGTCCACAGGCGGAGCGTGTTGATCGTCTTGCCACCATAACCGACGACCGGCCGATCATAAGGGATCCCGAGCAAAACTGAGGGACGTCCTGAAAGTGCCCGAAACGTCCCTCCGTCTAATACGAAAGAACAATTCAACTGTACTTGCACGGCTTCCTCTGGACGCGCAATCTCCCACGGATCAGCGCGACGCAGCCAGTTATCTCCTTGTTCATGTTGCCAGCCATCCTGGATGGATTGCTTGAAGATGCCGTATTCGTAGTGCAGGCCATAGCCAACCGCCGGAAACTGCAAGGTGGCCATGGAGTCAAGGAAGCATGCTGCCAGCCGGCCGAGTCCTCCATTTCCCAAACCCGCATCGGGCTCTTGCTCCAGCACCGACCGGAAGTCGACATTCTTGTGTTTCTCCAGTAATCCGATAAAAGGACCGAATAAAAGGTTCGTAAAATTATTGGCGAGCGACCGGCCAAGGAGAAACTCCATGGAAAGATAGTAGAGACGCTTAGGGTTCTCGCGTTCGTACGTTTTCTCCGTGAGAAGCCACCGTTGAGAGAGAACATCTCGGACCGAGCGCGCGATCGCCTCGTATTCCTCCCGGGCGCAGATCGCAGCAACATCTTTTATGTTGTCAAAGAGAAGATGCCGTTCGTATAGGCCGTCATGTCCCGTGAACTGAATGGGCCCACACCCGTATTGCTTCAGAAGTTTCTCTGCATCTCTCTGGGCCGCTTTTTCCTCGATTGTCACAATCGGTTTCGTACTCATCGGAATTTTCCTTTCTGCCCGCCATTACGGATCCTTAGATCGCGATTCATTTATGCGCTTGGGCGCAATGCAACTTCGGTTTCGGTCTCCACGTGACGAGTGTCATTCCAGAATCGAATGACCGGCCGGGAGAGATCATTTTCGTAACCCAAAGCGCTAAGGCTCGCCGTGCTCAGCATGAAATACCTGCTGTTCGCATTAGGCGCGAGCCCAAGCCATCGGGACGCCAGCACGCGCATGAAATGCCCGCTTGTGAAAAGCAAGACATCGCCCTGCACCGCTCGCACTCGGTTTACAACCCTGTCTGCCCGGGCGCTGACCTGGTTTGGAGTTTCGCCGCCGGGGCAGCCATCACGGAACAAATTCCAGTCCGGCCTTTCCGCGCGGATCTCAGCGCCGCGAAGCCCTTCATACTGGCCGTAATCCCACTCGACCAGGTCGGGATCGATCTCGGCCACGGCGCCAAAGCCAGCCAGATGGCACGTGCGGTGCGCGCGCTGTAGTGGGCTCGTAAACACCTTTGCAAAGGTCAGCCCCTTGAGACGTTCGCGGAGTCTTCGGGCTGTCCGTTCACCGCGTTCGGTGAGTGGAAGGTCCGTGGATCCCGTATGCTGGCCTGATAGTGTCCATGCCGTTTCGCCGTGTCTTGCTAAATAAACCACGGGAAGTTCCTGCTCCATCACGTTATCCTCCAGCTTTTCATCGACATGACAATTGGCTTCGAAGAAACCAGCACAACCCGGTCCCTCTTAGAGCGCCTCTTCCACTTTCAAGGAACTCTCCATCTGCTCCGGACGCCATTTCCCCAGAATGCAGTGCACGGTGTCGCGTGCTATCAGGAGCTCCTCGTCTGTCGGAATGACGAATGCATGCAAGGTGGAATCGTCCGTACTGATCTGACCTTCTTGTCCGTCCATCCGGTTGTTTCTGTTCTGGTCAATCCTCAGCCCTGCCCATTCGAGGCCCTCGCAGATACGGGATCGGATTTCCCGCGAGTTCTCTCCGATGCCTCCTGTGAAGACAACCGCATCGGTGCCTCCCATGCAGGCTAAAAATGCTCCAATATATTTCTTTGCTCGATAGCAAAAGATCTCAATCGCCAGGCGTACGCGGCGGTCGTCGTGATCTTTCAATTCATGCAGCAAGACCCGCATATCGTTTGTCAGTCCCGAAATACCCAGCAACCCGGATTGCGTATTGAGAAGGACATCCACTTCGTGCGGCGACAGTCCTTCTTTGGCAGCGATGGTGTTGACGATGGCAGGGTCGATATCACCGCAACGTGTGCCCATAACCAAACCCTCTAGGGGAGTCATGCCCATGGAGGTGTCAACAGAACGGCCGCCACGAATCGCAGCAGCAGAGCAGCCGTTTCCAAGGTGCAGCGTTATCAGATTTGCCTGTTCACTGCTTAAGTGACGCAAGGCGACGTATCGTTCAACTACAAACCGGTGCGATGTACCATGAAATCCGAAGCGACGGATGCGGTGGCGGTACAGGTGATAAGGCACCGCATACAGATACGCGTGCTCGGGGATGGATTGATGGAAGGAGGTGTCAAAGACAGCTACCTGAGGCAGTCCGGGTCCGAATACCTGCTGCGCAGCTCGAATACCTTGGATGTTATTCGGGTTGTGGAGCGGTGCAAGATCGATACAATCCTCAATCCCCTTCAACACCTCGCCGGTGATCACAGTGGATTCTGAAAACAATTCACCGCCGTGAACAACGCGATGTCCGACAGCATCGATATCGGCGAGAGATCGAATCTGCATGATTCCCGACGCGTCTGAGACGATCCAACGCACCAGGTACTCCAGCGCCGACGCGATGTCCAGGAGCAAAACTGTGAACTTCTGCCTTCCGCCATCAGGTGGATGAACCGTGACAATCGCTTCTCCCCCAATCCCTTCGATCTGTCCACGGCATAAACGCTCGTCCTTGTTCCACACGATGCGTTCGGGGTCGGTAGCGATCACCTGAAACTTCAGACTGGAGCTGCCGGAATTGAGTACGAGAATGTTCATTTACTACCAGTCGGTCGCGTACGCTGAAGGACCATGCCGCAGGGCTTTGGCGAATCATCTGCCGGATCAAATGAACTTGTTATCGCGTCAGTACGGCCATCTCCAGCCGGCAACATCGGGCTTGTCAGTACCGTGCTCATACGCGTAATTCCGGCACGCGATTTGCTCATTGTGGAATCTTTCCATAGAGCAGCCCCCAATCTTCTGAAGCTTCGGCACGCTCTTGATCGCGTCCATGGCCAGACTGAAACGATCAATCTCGTTCTCAATCGCCAATTCCAAAGGCGTATTGATATTGCCCTTTTCCTTGTAGCCGCGAACGTGCAGATTCTTGTGATTTGCGCGGCGGTACGCCAGGCGATGGATGAGCCAGGGGTATCCGTGAAAATTAAAAATGATCGGCTTATCTACCGTGAACAGCGAATCAAAATCCCGGTCTGACAAACCGTGAGGATGTTCCGTGCTCGGCTGCAGCTTGAAAAGATCAACCACGTTGATGTAGCGGATCTTGAGGTCAGGAAATGCCTCGCGCAGCAAAGCAATCGCTGCCAGGGTTTCCTGCGTGGGTACATCGCCGGCTGACGCCATGACCAAATCCGGTTCGGCGCCTTCATCATTACACGCCCGATTCCATGTGCCGATTCCCTTAGTGCAGTGAATGATCGCATCATCCATGCTGAGATACTGCAGGTGCATCTGTTTATCGCATACGATTACATTGACGTAGTTTTCACTCTTTAGACAATGATTGGCAACGGAGAGTAGCGAGTTCACGTCGGGTGGCAAGTAGATGCGCGTGACTGTAGGGCTCTTATTCACCACCACGTCGATGAAGCCAGGGTCCTGATGGGTAAATCCGTTGTGGTCCTGCCGCCAGACTGTCGAGGTGACGAGCATGTTCAGCGAAGCGATCTTGGCGCGCCATGAGAGGTGATCGCAGATGGAGAGCCATTTGGCATGCTGGTTAAACATTGAGTCGATGACATGTATGAAGGCTTCATACGAAGAAATGAAGCCGTGCCGCCCCGTAAGCAGGTAGCCTTCGAGCATGCCTTCCACCGTATGTTCACTCAGCATCTCCATGACTCGGCCGTCAGGCGAGAGCTCGCCGCCGTCAGCGTCTTCCGGGAAGTATTCAGCAATCCAGAACTTCTTGCTGACCGAGTAGATATCCCCCAGCTTGTTGGACGTATTCTCATCGGGGCCGAACACGCGGAAATTCTTCATGTTCATCTTCATTACATCGCGCAGGAACGCGCCCAGCGGACGCACGTTTTCTGCTTCGAAGGTCCCTGGCTTCTCAACTTTTAGGGCGTAATCCCGGATGTCGGGAAGGCGCAAGCTCTTCTTGATGTGTCCGCCGTTGGCGTGAGGGTTGGCGCCCATGCGCCGCACGCCAGTCGGCGACAGTTCTTTGAGCTCGGGAACAAGAGTGCCGTTCTTATCAAACAGTTCTTCCGGTTTATAAGAACGCATCCAGCGTTCCAGTTGTTCGAGCCGCTGCGGATTACTTTTTACATCGGCCATGGGGACTTGGTGCGCCCGCCAGAAGCCCTCCAGTCGATGCCCGCCGACTTCCAGAGGAGCAGTCCAACCCTTTGGAGTACGCAACACAATCACGGGCCAGCGAATTCGTTCTGCCACACCTGACATGCGCGCTTTTTGCTGGCATTTGCGGATCGCGGAGACACAGTGCTCAGTCGTGGCGGCCATCGCCTGGTGCATGCTAACGGGATCAGAACCCTCCACAAAATAAGGTGTCCAGCCGTAGCCGTGGAATAAATCTTCCAACTCTTCGTGACTGATCCGGGCAAGCAGTGTGGGATTGTTGATCTTGTAGCCGTTGAGATGCAGGATGGGCAGTACTGCACCATCGCGGATTGGATTAAGGAATTTGTTGATGTGCCACGACGTTGCCAGGGGGCCTGTCTCCGACTCACCGTCTCCAACCACCGCGGTTACGATCAAGTCTGGGTTGTCGAAGGCAGCTCCGCAGGCATGGGAGAGCACGTACCCAAGCTCTCCTCCTTCGTGGATCGAACCGGGTGTTTCCGGCGTGCAGTGGCTTCCAATGCCTCCCGGAAATGAAAATTGCTTGAAAAATTCGCGCAGGCCGGGTTCGTCTTCGCTCTTATCTGTATAGATTTCCGAGTACGAGCCTTCCAGGTAAACTGGAGCAAGAACGCCAGGCGCGCCATGGCCAGGTCCGGCTAGAAAGATCATGCTCAGGTCGTATTTCTTGATAAGACGATTCAGGTGTATATACGTAAAGGCCAGCCCAGGGCTGGCTCCCCAATGCCCCAAAAGCCGGTTCTTGATGTGCTCTGCCTTTAAAGGTTCTTTCAGGAGAGGATTATCCTGAAGGTAGATCATGCCAAGCATCAAGTAGTTGCACGCGCGCCAATAGGCGTGCATTTTGCGCAATTCCTCGACGCCGAGAGGTGTTCCTGAAACTGTAGATCTTGCTGCGCCGTATGCGCTCAATGGATTGCCAGCTATTTCGTTGATTGCAACGGATGCCATGTGACACTCCTCAGCCAAAGTTATGTTCACAGGGTAGATCCCAGGCCGGGTGGCCGATAGCTGTCAAATCTGACAGGATCACGATTCGCTCTCATGAAAAACGGAAATTCTCGAGAAATCTTGTCATTCTTGGCAATGCGTAGCGAAATTCAATATCGAGAGCCGGATGTGTAATTCTGCGGGCAAAGTCCCGTTCGGTCAGCGGAAGCAATCGGTTTTCAGATGATGGGCCCCAATCCGGATAACAAGCTCGTCGCTAATTTTCATTTTTGAAAGCTTCCTGTCGGGTTGGCCAGATTGTAGTTCTCCGTTTTCGGGACGGACTCTGACAGTTCTGACAGTAACCGGGCGCTCTCCCCCGTCCTATCGTTAGAACCGTGCAAAGTCCGAGAGATCCCAACAAGGTAGGCCATGATCGATAGGGTTACACGGAGAGTTCAACGTTTTCTGATTGCATACCCGGTCGGGGTGATGGGTAAGGCAAGTGTGCAACTTGCCGTCGTGCTCTTTGTAAGCATGACCCTTGTAACCATTGCGGCAACGCATCGAACTGATGCGACTACAATCTCGCCTGGCAGCGTCACATTCAGCGATCGCGATCAAGAACCGGAAGGCCTACCCGCAACTACTGGCCAGGAGGAGCACGGTCTCTCGCAAAAAGCTGACCAGATCGCTCACGTCTTCGGGTTTCCGATCACGAATTCCATGCTCGTCAGCTGGATTGTGGCTGTGTGCCTGATCGTTTTTGCGCAGTTTGTCACACGAAATATGAAGCAGGTGCCCGAAGGAGCGCAAAATTTTCTAGAGTGGCTGATTGAGGGCCTTTACAAATTCATTCAGGGAATCATTGGTCCGCATCTGGCCGAGAGAACGTTCTGGTTTTTTGCTACCGTTTTCATTTTCATTCTCTCCGCGAATTGGGCCGGGCTTGTACCTGGGGTAGGCTCCATCGGATGGGGACACGAGACCTCTGAGGGTTTCAAGATCGACCAACCCTGGTTTCGCGGCGCCAACGCTGACGTCAACATGACTCTGGCGATGTCGCTCGTCTTTTTTGCCTGCTGGATCGTTTGGGCGCTGCGGGAAGTCGGGCCGGTCGGCTTTTTCAAGGAGTTGTTTGCCCCTAAGGGGGAAAGCACCGGTGCGTTAAGACTGCTCATGATCGTGGTCTTCTTCGTGGCTGGATGTTTGGAAGTCATCTCGATTCTTTTTCGTCCGGTGTCCCTGAGCTTTCGTCTGTACGGAAACATTTTTGCTGGCGAGAACATGCTGGAAGCCATGGTTAAGCTGGTCCCGCACTTTGGCTGGCTAGTGCAGATTCCATTTTTCTTTCTGGAATTGTTGATGGGGCTCGTCCAGGCATTGGTATTCACACTGCTGACCGCCGTCTTTACCCTGTTAATTTGCCAGCATGAGGAAGAACCTGCGCCAGCACGCGCATGAAGATGGATTGCCCGCGCTGGGCTTGGACGGAAATACGGCAACCGGCGAGAAGGAGAAAGCAAAACTATGGTCGGGAACTTACACGTAGGTCTAGCGGCTCTGGGCGCAACCCTCGCGGTGGGTTTAATCGGCATGAAAGCTTCAGATGCAGTGGGACGCAATCCCACCGCCTCCACAAAAATTCTGGTCCAGTCGATTCTGGCCATTGCCTTCGCTGAAGCGATTGTTTTTTACGCGCTCTTTCTTGTGAAGTAGGAAGGAAACCTTGGGCATGGGGTGCAGTGATGGCCTCCCGCATGTCTTCCAGTGTGCAATGATGAACCCTCTTATTTTGCTGGCGGGACCGCAAAGTAGCGGTCAGATCGAAAAGATAAGCCGTACTTTCGGTGTGGACTGGTCTCATCTGGTGGCCCAGATTCTAAGCTTCTGCATAGTTTGCGCTCTGCTGTACCGATTTGCGTACAAGCCGATCCTGAAGATCCTGGATGAGCGGCGCCGGCAAATCGCGCAAGGTCTCGCGAATGCGGAACAGATTAAGGCCGAACTGGCCCGCACCGAGACCCAACGGCAGGAAGTAATTGCGATCGCCAATGCAGAAGCGACCAAAATCATTGAGGACGCTCATGCTGCTGCGGCGAGGGTTCTGCAGCGCGAAACGCAAAAGGCAACCGCCGCTGCCGAACAGATCATCGTCAGTTCGCGTGAAGCCGCTGAGCGGGATTATGCTCACATGCTTCGCGGACTCAAACATGAAGTAGGACAGTTGGTTGTTCAGACCACAGCTCGTGTCACAGGCAGGATTTTAACGACGGAAGATCACCGGCTCTTAGCCGAGGAGACGGTCAAAAACCTGGCTGCATAGTGAAATGGAAACAAGCAAGCAAATCGCACATACGGCAACGAGATTGTTTCGATTGTGCCTGGTCAACGGATTGCTGGATGAAGACCGGGCTCGCCAGGTGATGCAGAGGATCATCGCATGCAAGCGCCGAGGCTACCTCGGCTTGCTGTCGCAGTTTCAACGTTTGGTTCGTCTGGAGTGGGAAATGCACACAGCAGAAGTCGAAACGGCCGTGCCCCTGGAAGCGGATTTGCAGGACAACGTCAAGGCTCGGTTGGAAGATGTTTACGGCGCGGGAATCAGTATCCGTTTCGTCCAAAAACCGTCGCTGATTGGCGGTATGCGAGTCAAAGTGGGAAGCGATGTCTACGACGGCAGCGTGCAGTCTGAGTTGGCTGCATTGGAGAAAAGCTTTTGAAGCACTTGTCGAGATAGAGAGGATCGCGAGCCCAAGTCTCCAATCAAGATGTGATCTTTTCGAGCAGCGACTGGAAGTGAAGGAATATGGCTGACCTATTACAAGAAATTGAAGCTCAAATCGCTGGAGCTAGGGCATCGGCTGCGAAGCAGAACGTGGGTGTGATTCGTGAGATCGCCGACGGGGTCGCCAAAGTTGAAGGCCTGAACGACGCCATGCTCAACGAGATGCTCGATTTCGGCCAGGGCGGCATCACCGGGCTGGCTTTGGACCTCGATGTGACTGAAGTCGGAGTGATCATTCTGGGCGACTACACTCAGCTGGAAGAGGGAGACGAGGTACGCGCTACCGGCAGACTTCTAGAGGTTCCTGTTGGCAAGGGCCTTCTGGGACGCGTAGTGAACACACTGGGAGAACCGATGGATGGTAAAGGGCCAGTGCAGGGTGACACGACCTACCCCGTCGAAAAAATGGCTCCCGGAATCATCCGGCGTCGCCCCGTCAGCCAGCCGGTACAGACCGGCATCATGCCCATTGACGCGATGATTCCCATCGGTCGTGGGCAGCGGGAATTGATCATCGGCGACCGCTCCACAGGCAAGACGACCATTTGTATCGACACCATCATCAACCAGGCTAATCTCAACAGATCGGCTGAGGTCGCAGAAGATAAAGGCTATCGGCCACTGTATTGCATTTACGTCGCGATTGGTCAGAAACAATCCAACATAGCCCGCATCATTACGATTCTCGAAGAAGCCGGCGCCATGCCATACACGATCATTGTCGCTGCCGCTGCCTCCGATTCGGCAGCCAGCCAATACCTGGCCCCTTTTTCCGGCGCTGCAATGGGCGAATGGTTCATGGATAACGGCATGGACGCGTTGATTATCTTCGACGATCTCTCCAAACATGCGGTGGCCTACCGGCAGGTCTCTCTGGTGTTGAAGCGTCCGTCGGGGCGTGAGGCGTATCCGGGCGATGTCTTTTATCTCCATAGTCGATTGCTCGAACGGGCTGCTCGCTTGGGAGAGAATTATGGCAACGGTTCACTTACGGCCCTACCCATCATTGAAACCCAGGCCGGCGATGTTTCCGCTTACATTCCCACCAACGTCATCTCCATCACCGACGGACAGATTTATCTGGAAACCGATTTGTTCTATCAGGGAATCCGCCCGGCGATCTCGGTCGGCCTCTCCGTCTCCAGGGTCGGTTCAGCAGCGCAGCTCAAAGCCATGAAACAAGTTGCCGGGCAGCTCAAAGGGGATCTTGCGCAATTTCGTGAACTGGCCGCGTTTGCGCAATTCGGCTCGGAACTGGATGCCAAGACACAGGCAAAGATCGATCGAGGAAAGCGCATCATCGAGATTTTCAAACAGCCCCAGTACAGCCCCATTCCAGTCGAAGTGCAGGTAGCCGTGATCTGGACCGTCCAAAATGGATACATAGATGACGTCCCAATAGACCGGATCAAGGAGTACCAGGTCAAGTTGACGGAGTTCCTGACCACCCGCAAGGACGAACTGCTCCGGAAAGTCGCCCAGGAAAAGCAACTCAGTCCTGCCCTGGCAAGTGAGATGAAGGCCGCGGCAGAACAGTTCAAAGAGGCCTGGAAATGAACACTGTGTCACGATCGTTCCGCGCAGAATGGAACCGGATTTCGAAAGTTTGAACTTGAAACGAAAGGATCTTTGGAAGTGAGGGGGCGCTGGTCGCGGCACGGCCGAGTGTTTCGGCGCCTTGCAACCTGGATAGCTATGAACAGCCCACGTGAGTTACGGCGGCGTATCCGGTCAGTCGGCAGCACTGCCCAAATTACCAAGGCGATGCAAATGGTGGCAGCTTCGAAGATGCGCAAAGCCCAGGAGGCTGCCCTGATCGGACGACCATTTGTGTGGTTGTTGTACGCCATGCAGCGCCAAGTAACGAGGCGCTTGGGTGATCTTACCCATCCACTGCTGGAGGTGCGTTCAGTCCACAAACGCGCAGTCATCCTTATAAGCGCGGATAAGGGCTTATGTGGAGCTCTTAACAGCAACTTGTTTCGGTTGGCCACGCAGTTCGACCCCGTCTCAACCATCTTCATCACTGCCGGACGCAAGGCTGCGCAATTCATCGCTCGCACTCGCCGGCAACTTGTAGCCGAGTTTACCTATGGAGACACTCCAACAGTCCCGGAAGCCAGGGCGATTGCCGCCTTTGCACGCGATCTTTTCTTGAAACGGGAGGTTGACCAAATCCAGGTTATCGCCACTCGATTCGTCAACACGCTCACGCAACAACCGGTTTCTATCGAATTTCTTCCCGTAGGAAAAATCAAAGGACTCAAGATTCCAGGATGGGAATTCGAAGCAGAACCGGGAGCAGGCGACACCGAGTCCCTGTTTGAACCCAGCGTCGAGATCATCCTCGACTATCTCCTTTCGCATTATCTCAACATTTACATATATCAGTCCTTGTTGAATGCCAGAGCAAGCGAGCAGAGCGCCCGCATGGTGTCAATGAAAAACGCCACCGACAATGCTGAAGGCCTCATCAAAGACCTGTCTCTGGAGTACAACAAGCTGCGCCAGGGGAATATCACACAGGAGTTGCTGGAAATTGCCGGCGGTCAATCCGGCTGATCCAGAAAGCATTTTTGAACAGAAGTTTGAACCAGATATGAATGTGAACAAAGGAAGAATCGTGAGAGTAGTGGGTCCGGTGGTGGACGTGGAATTCCCCGAGGCACTGCCCGGGATCTACAACGCACTGACTGTGGAATACGAGGTTCAAAACCAGCCCGCCAAAGTGACGCTTGAAGTGCAGCAACACCTGGGGGATAAGTGGATCCGGGCCATCTCCATGTCTGGGACGGAAGGCCTCAAGCGCGGGTTTGAGGTGATGGATAGCGGCGACCCGTTATCCATGCCGGTGGGTGAAGGCGTGATGGGCCGGGTATTCGATGTGACCGGAACGCCGGTCGATGAACGGGGACCTGTGCAGGCAGAAAAGTACTATCCCATTCACCGCCCGCCGCCGCCGCTTGTCGACCAGGCACCGTCTCCACAGGTGTTGCCGACTGGGATCAAAGTCATTGATTTGATTTGTCCTTTCCTGAAAGGTGGCAAGGTTGGGGCGTTCGGCGGCGCTGGTGTCGGGAAGACGGTTGTGATCATGGAGCTGATCAACAACATCGCCAAGCTCCATGGTGGCGTATCGGTTTTCGCTGGTGTCGGCGAGCGCACGCGGGAAGGAAACGATCTCTATCACGAGATGTCCGAAGCGGGCGTCATCAACCAAAACAACCTTGGTAAGTCTAAAATCGCCCTGGTCTATGGGCAGATGAATGAACCGCCGGGAGCCCGCCTGCGAGTGGCCCTGGCCGGTCTCGCGGTCACGGAATACTTTCGCGACGAGA
>Ga0070730_10001776_pt1 | contig 20328 bp, 17 predicted proteins | sample Coa_R1_3_FD_66447 | JGI IMG/M metagenome (GOLD analysis project Ga0070730, IMG submission 66447) | Surface soil microbial communities from Centralia Pennsylvania, which are recovering from an underground coalmine fire - Coalmine... | ecosystem: Environmental > Terrestrial > Soil > Unclassified ... | reverse complement strand
GATCAGGCCGGTCAGGTGGCCGGCCCGGCGCAGCGCGGATTCCAGCAGGTAGGTCGTGGTGGTCTTGCCGCTGGTCCCGGTCACGCCGATGAGCAGCAGCCGGGCCGAGGGGTGCCGGTAGACCCAGGAGGCCACCTCGCCGAGCCTGGCCCTGGGGTCGGCGACGACGAAGACCGGCACCCCGCAGGCGCGCGCGGATTCGCGGCCGGCCGGGTCGGTGAGCACGGCGACCGCCCCGGCCGATACCGCGTCCTGGCAGAACTCAGCGCCGTGGTGGTGGCCACCTGGCAGCGCCGCGTACAGATCGCCTGGGCGGACCCGGCGTGAGTCGTGGGTCACCCCGCGGACCAGCACCGGGCCACGGGGGCCGGTGAACGGGTCCGCACCGTGGCTTTCGTCGTGGGCCATGACGACCCCGAGCAGCGCGGCGAGGCCGGACAGTGGCCGCCCCTGCGCGCTAAGGGGACGCGGATCCGCAGGCACGCGCAGAGGCTACCGCTGTTCACCGTGCGGTGAGCGGCACGTTTGGGCGCTTGGCGCCATCCGGCGGAATCTTCAGCGACGCGAGCGCGAACTTCATCACCTGGTAAAAGGCCGGGCCGGCCACGTAGTTTCCGAAATAGTCGCCCAGCTTGGGATTCTGGATGTTGACCGCCACCACGAGCTTGGGGTTGCTGGCTGGCGCGATGCCGATGTAACTCGACCCGTACTGGCACAGGCAGTGGGCCTTGGGATCCCAGACCTGGGCGGTGCCGGTCTTGGACGCGACCGAGTACCCGGGAATCTCGCCCCACGGCTGGTAGGCGAGGGTGGCGTCGAGGTAAGGAACCTGCTGCAGGATGCGGATGAGCTCGGACGCGGTCGAGGCCTTGATCACCCGCTGCTTGTGCGGGCGCGGAGCCGGGTGGTACCGCCCGCCCGGTCCGGTGGTGCCCGCCACGATGCTCGGCGATACCCGGATCCCGTGGTTGGCGATGGTCGCGTAGACCCCCGCCATCTGCACGGCGGTGGCGGCCACGCCCTGGCCGAACGCCAGGGTGAACCGCTGGTCGCCCCACCACTTGGACGGCGGCGGGAGGTCTCCCTGGGTGGCGCCGGGCAGCGGCAGGCCGGTCGGCACCCCGACGCCGAAGGCCCGGTAATACTGGTACTGCAACTGCGGGCTGACGTGCTCGGCGACCTGCACCATGCCGACGTTGCTCGAATGCGCCAGAATGCCGGCCAGGGTGAGCCGCTCGGTGGGATGCGGGTCGGCGTCGTGGAATGGGAACCCGTCGACCACGATCTGCTCGGGCACCGAGTAGCCGGTCAACGGTGTCTCGCCGTGCTCCAGCGCCGCCGCCGCGGTGATCACCTTGGCGGTGCTGCCCGGCGGGAAGATGTCCGCGACCGGCTGGTCGACCGTGGCCGCCAGGTTGGTCACGTGAGCCGGCTGGTAGGTCGGGTACTGGGCCATGGCCAGGATTTTTCCGGTCGAGGGCTGCATCACCACGATCGTGCACGAGGCCGCGTGGGTCACCCTGACCCGCTGCGCGCAGGCTTGCTGTGCCTCCCACTGCAAGCTGGCGAGAATGGTCAGGTGCACGTCGCCGCCGGGTACCAGAGGCCGGACCTTCTGCGAGGTGAACGGGATCGGCTGCCCGGTGATCCCGGTCTCCACCTCTTCCTGGCTGTCACGGCCGGCCAGCAGCGAGTTGAAGGACTGCTCGATGCCCGCCTGGCCCTGCAGGTCTTGGTTGCTGTTGGTGTTGGTGAAGCCGACCAGGTTGGCAGCCAGGTTCCCGTTCGGGTAGGAGCGGACGTAGGTGGGGGTGAAGTAGATGCCGGCCAGGCCCTTGGCGGTCAGCACCGCCGCGAGGTGGTTGCCGGCCGGGGCAGGCACGCCCTGGGTGAGCAGGACATAGTCCCGCGAGGAGGGGTGGTAGAGCTTGCCCAGGATGGCTGACTGGGTCATATGCAGCGGCCCCGCCAGGATTGCGGCGACCCGCTGCCGCAGTGCCATGGTGGCCTGCGCGGTTCTCCCTTTGAGCTGCGGCGGGTCCGCGGTCACCACGTCCTCCTGCACGCTCATCGCCAGGGTGGTGCCGTCGGCCGTGGTGATGCTGCCCCGCTCGGCCGGGATGCGGATGAGCTTCAGGCGGTAGTTCGCGGCCTGCTTGCTGAAGCTGGCACCTTCCAGGCCCTGCAGTTGCACGAGGCGGCCGGCCACCAGGGAAAGCGCGAACCCGACGCACAGCAGGCTGGCGTGCAGCCGCCGGGACGGGCTGGCCCGGCGCAGTTTCGCCCGGCGCAGCTCGCGCCGCGCCCGGCGGCTTGCCGCGCCGCGCCCGCCCGGGCGGCGGCCGCCTCCGCCGAACCCGCCCGCGCCCCGTTCGCCGGGCCGGGCCGCGCTGGCAGCGGGCCTGCCGGGCCGCTTGGGCGCGCCCTGGCCGGGTGCCCGCCGGCCGGGCGGTGGCCCGGCAGCGCGGGTGCCGTCGCCGCCGGGATCGCCGCGGCGGCTCCCGCCGCCGGCCTCGCGGGCTCGGACCGGCCCGGGGCGGCGCGGGCCGGCCGTCCCGGGGGGGCGGCCGGGCCCGCGCGGGCGGTTCCGGCCGTCCCCGCCGCCGGGTGCGGTCACGGCGTGTACCCGGGAACCGTCGGTATCCCCGGCATCTGGCCGGGCTGGCTCTGCAGCCGCCCCGTGCTGAGGTTGAGGAAGCGCAGCCGTGGCTGCATCTGCATGCCCAGCTGGGCGGCGCGGTGCGCCAGCGAGGCGGGCGACTCCTCCGCCGCGATCTGCGCCTGGAGGGTCTGCACTCGCTGGGCCAGTGGCACGTTGTCCTGCTGGAGCGCGGTGATCTGGAAGGCACCGCTGGCGAGGATCGTGTTGATGATCAGCAAGCACACCAGCCCGCCGCCGAGCAGTCCCACCACGAGGAACACGAACCGGGTGCGCGACTCAGGGGCCGGCCGGTGGCCGGCCAGCGCGGGGCGGGCGGTGCGCACGGCAGCGGACGGCGATCCCTGGCCGCCGCGGCGCGGCACCGGCGGGGCGGCGGGCCGCGCGGTGGCCGATCGGGCAGCGCCCGGCCGTACGTTCGCCGGCCGCGCGCCGGTGGGCCGCGGGCCAGCCGAGCGGGTGCGGGTTCCCGCGGAGCGGGCCTCCGCCGGGTGCGGCTGCCTGCCCGGGGCGGGTGCGGCGGCCGCCGCGCGCCGTGACCCGGCCGCCGCGGCCCGGCGCGGGCCGGACGTGCCACGGCGCGGCGAGCTCCCCGCGGCCTGCGTTTTCTCCGTCACTTCCGTGTGCCCGTTCACCGCGTTCCCCCTTGTGTCATAGGTCGTGGTCCCCCGTCCCCCGCTCACGCGGCTTCCTTGATCCGCATCGCTGCCCGCAGCCGGGCAGAGGCGGCCCGTGGATTGGCTGCCACCTCGGCAGCCGAGGGGCGTTCCGCGCCCCTGGTGAGCAACCGGAGCTGCGGCCCGGCCGCGGCCAGCGTCACCGGGAGCCCTCGCGGCGTGGTGTCCGCCGCCCGGGCCGCCAGGGTCCGCTTGACCAGGCGGTCCTCCAGCGAGTGGTAGGCCAGCACGACGATGCGGCCGCCCAGGGCGAGGGCGTCCACCGCCGCGGGCAGGGCCCGCTCTAGTGCGTCAAGTTCCCCGTTGACCTCGATTCGCAGCGCCTGGAAGGTGCGCTTGGCTGGGTTGCCGCCGGTGCGGCGGGCCGGCGCGGGAATTGAGGCACGGATGATCTCGGTCAGCTGTGCCGTGGAGGTGAGCGGCGCCTGGGACCGCGCCCGCACGACAGCGTCGGCTATCTGGCGGGCGAACTTCTCCTCGCCGTAGTCGCGCAGGACCCGGCGCAGCCGGTCCGCCGGGTAGGTGTTAAGCACTTCGGCGGCGGTCAGCGGCTGGCTCCGGTTCATCCGCATGTCCAGCGGAGCGTCGTAGGAGTAGGCGAAGCCGCGCTCCCGCTCGTCGAGTTGCGGCGAGGACACCCCCAGGTCGAACAGGAAACCGTCCGCGGTGCGGTGGCCAAGGCCGTTCAGCACGTCGGCCACCTGGTCGTAAACGGCCCGGGTGATCGTGACCCGGTCGCCGTACCTGGCGAGCAGGCGGCCCGACTCCTCCACCGCGGCCGCGTCGGTGTCCAGCCCGATCAGCATCAGCCCGGGATGGGCATCCAGCAGCGCCTGAGCATGCCCGGCCCGGCCGAGGGTGGCGTCCACCAGCACCGCGCCGGCCCGGTCCAGGGCCGGCCCAAGGAGCGTGAGCACACGGTGGAGGAGTACCGGCCGGTGGCCGCCTCCTGGTGTGCTCATCGAAGCCCCTCTCTCCGAATCCTCCGCGCGGGCCGCCAACCCGGCAGGCCCGTGCGTTCGCACCTTGCGTCCGTGCCCGGCCAGGTCTCCATCCGCGCGACTGTCGGGCGGCCACGGCACCGCCTGGCGCCGGGGAAGTGACGTCAGCCGGCGAAGCGCCCTGCCGCGGGTGGAGACCTCGCCGTGCACGGCTGATGCCGCCTACGGCGTCAGTCACAAAACGCCAGGCAGCACCTCCTCCGATGCAGCCGAGAACGCGTCCTCCTGGTCGTCCAGGTAGGCGGTCCACGCTGCGGTGTCCCAGATCTCCAGCCTGGTGTTGGCGCCGATTACGACGCAGTCCCGCTGGAGTCCGGCGTAATCCCGCAGGCCCTGCGGGATCGTCACCCGGCCCTGTTTGTCCGGGACCTCGTCGGAGGCACTGGCGAACAGGACGCGGCTGTAGTCCCGCACCGCCTTGGCGGTGACGGGAGCCGTGCGGAGCGCCTCGGTGATCCGCGCGAACTCCGCCGCGGGGAACACGTACAGACAGCGCTCCTGGCCCTTGGTGATCACGACCCCTTCCGCAAGGTCTTCGCGGTACTTGGCCGGCAGGAACATGCGTCCCTTCTCGTCGAGGCGCGGCGAGTGAGTGCCGAGAAACAAGGGCGCTCACCTCCACTCCCCGCACCGCACCCAAAGGCCTATCTGGGTATCTATGCTCCCCACTGCGCTCCACTGTACCCCACAATCCTCCACATGCAAGGCCGATTGCTCCCCACCGCGCCCCACTCCCTCCCCCGCCGGCCCCGGGCCGGCCGCCAGGGGACCGGCAGGGGCGGGGCACGGCGGCCGGGAAGCGGCGGCCGCAAAGGAAAAGGAGCGCCCGCAGCGCCCGGCCGAGCAGGGCCGCGGCGGAAGCCGAAAATGCCGGCGGAAGGAGCGGGGCGGGCGGGGGGCTGAACCGGACAGCCGGCATCGCGCGTGTTTCCCGGCAGGACGTACTGTCGGTTAGCACGGTCTGACGGGCACCATGGGCGGGCGGGAGCCAAAGGCCAGGCGCACAGGGAGAGGGACAAGTGGTTCTTGACACCGGGCAAGGCAGCGGCAGCCGCACCCCTGACGAACTGGTTCGGGTGGCGCACCGCGTCGGTGCGGCCGTGGAGTCCGTCATCGAGGGGAAGTCCGACGCCGTCCGCCTCGCGCTGACAGTCCTGCTCGCCGAGGGCCACGTGCTGATCGAGGACGTTCCCGGGGTAGGGAAGACGATGCTGGCCAAGGCGCTGGCGCGGGCCACCGGCTGCTCCGTCCGGCGTATCCAGTTCACCCCGGACCTGCTGCCCAGCGACATCACCGGGGTGAGCGCCTACAACCAGGAGCGCCGCGAGTTCGAGTTCAAGCCTGGCCCGGTCTTCGCGAACATCGTGGTCGGTGACGAGATCAACCGCGCCTCTCCCAAGACCCAGTCCGCGCTGCTGGAGTGCATGGAGGAGCGGCAGGTCACGGTGGACGGCCGGACCTACCCGCTCACTCCGCCGTTCATGGTGATCGCCACCCAGAACCCGATCGAGATGGAGGGCACCTACCCGCTGCCCGAAGCGCAGCGGGACCGGTTCACGGCCCGGATCTCTATGGGCTACCCGAGCGCCGAGTCCGAGCTGGCGATGCTCGAGGTGCACGGATCGTCGTCACCGCTGGACACGCTGGAGCCGGTGGCCCAGGCCGAGGACATCAGGGAACTCATCGCCGCGGTGCGGACGGTGCATGTGGCCGAGCCGCTGAAGCAATACGTGATCAGGCTGGTCGCCGCCACCCGCTCCTCCCCTGAGCTGCGGCTGGGCGCCTCGCCTCGGGCCACGCTGCACCTGCTGCGGGCGGGCCGGGCCCGGGCCGCGCTGGACGGCCGCGACTTCGTCATTCCCGACGACATGCAGGCGCTGGCCCTGCCGGTGCTGGCGCACCGGCTGCTGCCAAGCGCCGAGGCGGTGGTCACCCAGCAGTCACCGGAGCGGGTGCTGGCCTCGATCGTGGACCGCCTGCCGCTGCCCCAGCTGCGCTGAGCCCCGGCTTAAAGTCCGGCCACCAGGAAACAGGCAGGAAAGAGGACCGCCACTTGGCATTGGCGTGAGCCCGTCCGTAAGTTGAGAAAAGCAGGCTCGAGAAAGGCGCCGCATGCGGTCGATACTGGCCGGATTCACCACCCGCGGCAGAGCGTTCGTGGCCACCGGAGCGGCCGCGGGCGTGCTCGGCCTCGGGCTCGGTCAGCGGACCCTGCTGAGCATCGGCGGCGTGCTGATCATCCTGCCGGTGCTTTCCGTCCTCGCCGCCAGCCGGACCAGGTACCGGATCAGCTGGGCCCGCGCCATCGCCCCGGCCCGGGTGCCGGCCGGCCACACCGCCTCGGTGTCCATCCAGCTCGACAACTCCTCCCGGCTGCCCACCGGGCTGCTGCTGGCCGAGGACACCGTCCCCTACTCGATAGGCAGCCGGCCGCGGTTCATCCTGGACCGGATCGAGCCAGGCGGCTCGCGCCGGCTCAGCTACCCCATCCAGCCCGATCAGCGGGGCAAGTTCACCATCGGCCCGCTGCACGTGCGGGTGGCGGACGCGTTCGGCCTGGCGAAGGTGGGCAGCACGGCGGCGCCGCCGTGCACCCTGGTGGTCACCCCGGCGGTCACCGCGCTGCCACACACCTCGCTGGCCGGCTCCTGGCTGGGCGAGGGCGACGCGCGGGCCAGCACAGCCGCGGCTGCGGGTGAGGACGACGTCGTGCCGAGGTCCTACCGGGACGGCGACGAGCTGCGCCGGGTGCACTGGCGGTCCACCGCGCGGTACGGCGAGCTGATGGTGCGCCGCGAGGAGCAGCGCTGGCGGAACCGCGCGGTGCTGTTCCTGGACACCCGGCTCGGCGCCCACAACGGCCGCGGGCCGGCTTCGTCCTTCGAGTACGCCGTCAGCGCCGCCGCGTCCATCGGGGTGCACCTGGCGCGCGAGGAGATGGACACCGAGTTCGTCACCGATGGTGGCAAGGTGACCGCGCCCGGCTCGTTCGAGGACGTGCTGCTCGACACGCTCGCCGTCATCCGGCCGTCCCGCAACAACACGCTGAGCCCCGGGCTGGCGCAGCTGCCCGCCGACACCAGCGGCCTGTTTATCGTGATCGCCGGGCACCTGACCGGCGGCCAGGCGCGGCAGCTGGTCACCGCGCGCCGGGCGTCGGGGCCGGCGATGGCGCTGCTGCTCGCCATCTCCACCTGGGCCGCGGAACGGCCGGGCGCTGCGCCTACGGGGGAAACAGACGAGGCGTTGAAGGTGCTCACCGCGGCCGGCTGGCGAGTGGCCACGGTGACCGCCGACACGCCACTCAGCGTGGCCTGGGACATGCTCAACCGCAGCCACATGGTCCGCGGCGAGCCCGGGCAGGCCACCGCGGGGAACGGCCCGGCCACGGGAAACGGCGGCCCGGCCGTGGGCGCCCTCAGCCCGCCACCAGGTGCCGGGGCGGGAGCAGGAGCGAACCGGTGAACACGCGCCTGACCGTGGCCGCGGGGATCGCGACCGTGCTGGCATCGATTGCGCTGTACCCGCTGCTGAGCGGCGGCATGTGGTTCTGGGGGGGCGTGGGGGCGGCCATCGTGGTCGGGGCGGTCGGCGCCGCGACCCGGCGCCGGGCGATTCCCGCGGTGGCCTGCTTCCTCGCCGCGATCTGCGCGGAGTTCCTCTACCTCAACGCGGTGTTCGCGGGCCGTCAGTCCTTGGGCGGCCTGATCCCCACCGGCGCGTCTGTGCACCACCTCCGGGTGCTGCTCAAGCAGGCCATGTTCGACATTCACAAGTACTCGCCGCCGGTCCCGCCCCGGGCCGGGATCATCCTGCTCACCGTGGCCGGCATCGGCCTGGTCGCCATCCTCACCGACGTGCTCGCGGTGCGGCTGCACCGGCCCGCGATCGCCGGGCTGCCGCTGCTGGTCCTGTTCTGCGTGCCGCTGACCACCGATGCCCGGCCGGGCGCGGTAGGCGGAACGCTGGTGTTCTGCGCGGGCATGGTGGGCTACCTGGGACTGCTCTCCGCCGACGGCAGGCACCGGCTGCGGCTTTGGGGCCGGCTCATCCACCCCTGGCAGGACGACACCGACAGTGACGGCCCCGACATCAGGCCACTGGCCGCCGCGGGCCGCCGGATCGGCTCCGCTGCCGTGGTGCTCGCGCTGGCCCTGCCGCTGCTGATCCCCGGGCTGAAGGCGCACCGGCTGTTCTCCGGGGACGGCACCGGGAAGAACGGCGGCGCGGGCGGCCACGGCCGGATCTCTTTCCCCAGGCCGCTGGACCTGCTGAACACCGACCTGCGCGAGTCCCGCCCGGTGCCCGTCCTGACCTACCACACCGACGTTTCGACGCCGCCCTACCTGCAGGTCTACGTGCTTGGCAACCTCACTACCAACGCGTGGACAATGGGCACGCCCGAGACGACCGGCCTGACCAGGCGGGGCCGGATGCCCGCGGTGCCGGGCCTGGCCGCGCCCGGGCCAGGGCCGACCCCGCGCGAGTGGATCAGCCTGGGCACGAACCTGGCGAACCGCGGCAACGTGAGCTACCTGCCACTGCCGTATGCCGCACGCCAGGTAAAGGTGAACGGCTCCTCCTGGCGGATCGACGGGAGCACACTCTCGGTGCTCTCGCCCAGTGCCCGGCTGGCCGGGCTGCACTACTCGGTGCTCGCCAAGGACGTGAACCCGTCGGCCCAGCAGTTGCGCGAGGCGCCCGCTGCGTCCAGCACGCTCGACGGGTACCGCTACGTTCCGGCCGCCTACCGGACGAAGCAGATGGTGAAGCTGGTGAACCGGATCACCGGGAGCCGGACCACCCCCTACGGCAAGGCGGCGGCCATCCAGCACTGGTTCACCGCCGCCGGTCACTTCACCTACACGCTGAAGGTGGATCGGACACAAAGCTCGTCCGCGCTGATCCAGTTCCTGACCAAGACCAAGAGGGGGTACTGCCAGCAGTTCGCCTTCGCGATGGCCGTACTCGCCCGGCTGGCGGGCATCCCGGCGCGCGTCGTCGTGGGCTATACGCAGGGCACCTTCATCGGGAACAACAACTACCAGGTGAAGACCAGTGACGCGCACGCCTGGCCGGAGCTCTACTTCCCCGGGTTCGGCTGGCTGCGCTTCGAGCCGACCCCGCCGGACAGCACCGGGCCGCCCGGGCAGGCGACCGCCTCGCCGCCGCCCTACTCCATCCCGGGTTCCGGCCTGACCGGCGGCACCGGCGCGGCGACGGGTCTGGGGCAGCAGAACACCACGGCCCCGGTCGGCACGTCGGACACCAAGGGCCAGGGGGGCCTGTCCAAGCTGAAGAAGACCGCTCCCGGCGGCGCGGGCGGCGCCGGGGCGCACCGGCGGGGCGGCACGCCGCCCATCCTGCCGGTAGTGATCGCGCTGCTCGCGGTGATGCTGAGCGCGCCCGCCACGAGCCGGGCCGCCGGCCGCCGGTGGCGGTGGTGGCGTGCCCACGACGACGTGGCCCGGGCACACGTCGCCTGGCACGAGCTCCGCAACGACCTGACCGACTACCGGATCGGCTACCGGGCCAGCGAATCCCCCCGCGCGCTGACCCGCCGCGTCGCCACGTCGCTGGGCCTGTCGGGTGCCGAGCGCGGCGCCCTGGAACGCATCGCCCTGGCCGAGGAGCGGGCCAGCTACGCGCTCAGCCCGGCCGGCTCCGCCCGGCTCCAGGCGGACGAGGCCGTGGTGCGGCGCGCGGTCGCGCGCACCCGCCCGCTGTCGGCGCGCTGGCTGGCGGTCATCGCGCCGCCGTCGGCGCTGATTCCGGTGCGGGCCGGCGCCCAGCAGGTGCTCGACGTGTTCGGCTGGATGGAACTGGCCACCACCCGGGTGCGCCGCCGCCTCTCACCGCGGGCTCACGCACTGGCGGTGCCGGACGAACGCCCGATATCGGCCTAACCTCAGACTCGGGCATAGCCTCCGGCTTCGGCTCAGCCCGTCAGGCCGGCTTCTGGGTAGCCACGGGCCCGGCCCGGGCGGCGTGCCCCGGCCTGGCGGGCCGACGTAACGCGCCTTACCTGTTCCCCTCCTGGCGGCGACGCCAGCGCTCCTCGAGCCGCTCCATGAAGCTGAGCCCTGACCTCTGCCGCCCGCCCCGGCGGCCACCCCTGGCGGCCGGACGCCGGACGTGCTGCCCGCGTGCCCCCCGCCCACCGGCCGCGCCCTGCGGGCGGCCCACGCCGAAGCCCCTGCCGCTCACAATCCCGCCCATGTGCCGCCAGCTGGTCAGCGCCCACATCGCACACGCCAGCATGACCAGGAACCCGCCGACACCGACGAATATGATCTTCGAGATCACCCCGGCAAGGAGCAGGCCTACACCGATCACAAACCCGAGCGCCGCCTCGACCACCCGGCGCTTGTAATGGACCCGGGGGTCCTGCGCGCGAACGGACTGCGCCAGCTTCGGGTAGTCGGAATAGAGCGCCTGCTCGATCTGCTCGAGCTGACGCTGCTCGTTCTCAGAGAGCGGCACTGCGCCTCCCATGAACCTCTCGCGCGGGGACGGGTGCGATCACCTTGGCCTCACGGTGTGCGTATGCATCCACAATACGAGTGCAATCAGGCCGGGGAAAGAGCAGCCGCAGGCAAAGAGGCGGCCGACCATCGCGACCAGGTACGGGCTCCCGGCCTGTGCCAGATTTGTACGGTTTGTCATGGTTTGTCCGGCATATTCACGAGCCTGTGGGGGGCTCCGGTCACGCGCTCTCCCGGGCGCTTGCCGGGCCGCCGTGGTCACGCTGGCGGATCAGGGCCGCCGGGCGCACCGCCCCGGTCCCGAACCGCCCGGCGATCTTGTCCACCGCCTGCTCCGCGTCCCGCCAGGCGGGCGGCTCCTCCCCGAGGGCAAGCTGGGTCGCGGCCATCCCGGCGGGCCGCAGGCCGGCCGCCCGCACCCCGACCAGGCGCAGCCGGGCCCCGGAGTCGAGCCCGGACCCGGCGTACAAGGCGCACGCGGTCGCGTAGATCTTCTGGGCCACATCGGTGGGCTCGGGCAGCGTCCTGGACCGGGTGATCGTCTTGAAGGTGGCCAGCCGCAGCTTGACCACCACGGTCCTGGCCACATACCCGCCGGACCGCAGCCCCTGAGCGGTGCGCTCGGACAGCCGCAGCAGTTCCCGGCGGATCACCACGGGATCCGCCACGTCGCTGGCGAAGGTCTCCTCCGCGCCGATGCTCTTGTCCGGCAACCGGGACAGCACCGGGCGCGGGTCGCGGCCCCAGGCCAGGGCGTACAGGTGCGCACCACCAGCGCTGCCGAGTTCGCGCTGCAGGGTGTCCAGCGGCGTGCGGGCGATGTCCCCCACGGTGCGAAGCCCGAACCGGGCCAGGACCGCTTCGGTCCGCTCTCCCACCCCCCACAGTGCGGCGACCGGCAGCGGGTGCAGGAAATCGAGGACCTTCGCGGCCGGGACCACCCGCAGCCCGTCCGGCTTGCTGATGGTGGATGCGAGCTTGGCGATGAACTTGGTGGTGGCCACGCCCACCGAGCAGGTCAGGCCGTACTGGCCGTGGACGCCGGCCCGGATGTGCCGGGCGATGGCGGCGGGCCGCCCCAGCCGCCGGATGGCCCCGCTCACGTCCAGGAATGCCTCATCCAGGGACAGCGGCTCCACCTCCGGGGTCACCCCGCGGAACAGGGCCATGATCTCCCGGGACACCGCGCCGTAAACCTCGTGCCGGGGCGGCACGAAGATCGCCTGCGGGCACAGCCGCTGCGCCCGGCTCACCGGCATCGCGGATCGTACCCCGAACTTGCGTGCCTCGTAGGTGGCGGACAGCACCACGCCGCGGCCGCCGACGGCACCCACGATCACCGGCTTCCCGGCCAGTTCCGGCTGGTCGCGAACCGCCACGCTGGCGAAGAAGGCGTCCATGTCCACGTGCAGGATGCGGCAGCCGGTGTCGTCGGGCTCGCCGCCGCCCGGGTGCGGGCGCTCGGTCACCGGTACCCCAGGACGTGGAACTGGGCGGCGAAGTCGTGGAAGGCCGGGTGCGCCGCCACCGCGACCTCCAGCCCCTCCAGCGCCTGCGCCGCACCGAGGTCGGCGTCGGCGACGACCCCGGGTACCAGGTCCGTGAAGACCCGCACGCCCAGCGCCGGGCCCGGGCGCAGCCCGGCCTGCCCGATCAGCGCGGTGACGGCGGCCAGGGTGAACCGGCGCGGGCCGCTGCCCGGCCGCCCGCGCCCGGCCGCCGCCGGGCTGCTGCCGTTCCCGGCCACGCCGGTGCCGATGCCGCTGAGCAGCCGCCGCGCCTCGTCGAACCGGCCGGCCAGGGCCCGGTGGATGACCGCCGCGACCGCGCTCGCGGTCAGCACGCTAACCGCCCCGCCGGGCCGCAGCACCGCAGCGATCGCGGCCATCGCCGCGGCCGGTGAGTCCACGTACTCCAGCACACTGTGGCACAGCACCAGGTCGGCGCTCTGCTCCCCGGCGAGCGCGGCCAGGTCAGCCGCGTCGCCCTGGACGGCGCGCAGCGGCACGTCCTGCTCGGCGGCCCGGCGCTGCGCGGCGGCCAGCGAGTCCGGGCTCGGGTCGACGACCGTGACCCGGTGCCCCAGGACCGCCAGCGGCACGGCGAACCCGCCGGTCCCGCCGCCCGCGTCCACGATGTCGAGGGCGGCCCGCCCGGTCTGCCCGGCCAGGTCGGAAACCACGGTCTGCAGCACGCCGAGCACCACAGGGTCGCCTGCCACGCTGTCTCCTCACCCGCCCGTCACGCTGGCGCCGCCCGCACCCCGCACGGCCCGCCCTACGGCCCGCACCCCGCGGCCCGCACCGCGCGTCCGACGTGTCCCACTGTAGTGTCGCGACCTGACATTTCCCGGCCGCCGGGGCCCCCGACCGGGAGTCGCTCGCGCCACCGAGGTAACGAAACCCGCCCTCTTGCCCACTTCGGGTTACCGGGCCGGCTGGGACCGCCTAGGCTCTGCCCATGCCGGAACACGTCGAGTTCCCCCGCCCGCTGCGGCTGCTGGGCACGATCTCCTGGAGCCTGATCGAGTCGGCCGGGCTCCCGGTCGGTGCGCTCGCCCTCGGAGCGTGGCTCTACGGCCGCGACCCGGGCCTGCTCGCCGGGCTCGCCGCCACCTGGCTGGTGGCGCTGATCCGCAAGATCGCCACGGGCAGCGTGCCGAGCCTGCTCACGATCACGGCAGTGGTGCTGACGCTGCAGACGGCAATGGTGCTGGCCACCGGGCAGCTGTGGATCTACCTGCTCCAGTTCCCGGCCGCCAACCTCGTCATGTCGGTCCTGTTCGCCCGGACCGCACGCGGCCCGCACCCGCTGGTGGCCCGGCTCGCCGCGGAGGTCGTGGCGCTGCGGCAGCCCAGTCGGCACCATGCCGGCCTGCACCGCTTCTTCCAGGGCGCGACGTGGCTCTGGTCCGGGATCTTCCTGCTGCTCACGGCGGGTCTCGGGGTGATGATGGTGACCGAGCCGCTACGCACGTTCATGGTCTTTTCGACGGTGGCCACCGTGGCGCTGACCGCGGCGGGCATCGCCGTCTCGGCGCTGTGGTTCCGGGCCGTGCTGCGCCGCTCCGGCCTACGGGTCCGCTTCGCCGCCTAACCGGGTTACCTGGGCGATCTTCGCCGTCGGGCTGGCCACGTACGGAGATCCGGCAAGTGGGACCGGGGTTTGCCCTGGTGCCAGTCGGCTGGGGCACGGGGTTCCGGTCACAGAGTGAGTGTGGGCTTCAGCTCAAGCAGCCGGGCGAGCAGGCCGTTCACGAACGCGGGTGAGCCCTCGGTGGACAGGTCCCGGGCGAGCTGGACCGCCTCGTTGATCGCGACCGCGTCGGGGACCTGGTCCTGCCACAGCAGCTCGTAGGTGCCGATCCGGAGGACGTTCCGGTCCACCGCGGGCATCCGGTCCAGCGCCCAGCCCTGGGCGTGGGCGGCCAGCAGCTCGTCGATCCGGGGGCGGTGCGCCTGCACCCCCTCGACCAGTTCCGTGGCATACGCGGGAACCGGCGGGGCCTGCTCGGCGGCGCGCTCGTTGAGCAGGTCCAGCACCGGCACGCCGCGCAGTTCCGCCTCGAACAGCACGTCGAGCGCGCGCTTGCGGGCCTTGCTACGCGCGGCCACGGCTGCTGGTCACATCGTGACTGGTCATGCGGGGGACGGCGGCGCGGCGGGGGTGCGCGCGGGGGGAGGTCACGCGCGGCCGAGGTACTCGCCGGTGCGGGTGTCCACCTTGATCTTCTCACCGGTGGTGATGAACAGCGGCACCTGGATCTGCACGCCGGTCTCCAGCGTGGCTGGCTTGGTGCCGCCGGTGGACCGGTCACCCTGGACGCCGGGGTCGGTCTGGCTGACGGTCAGCTCCACTGCGGCGGGCAGTTCCACGTACAGCGGCGTGCCCTCGTTGAACGCGACGACGGCGGTCTGGTCCTCCAGTAGGTAGCTGGCGGCGCCGCCGACGGTGCCGGCCGGGATCCGGGGCTGGTCGTAGTCCTGGGTGTCCATGAAGACGAAGTCGTCGCCCTCGCGGTACAGGTACTGCATCTCGCGGCGGTCCACGGTGGCCACGTCGACCTTGACCCCCGCGTTGAAGGTGCGGTCGACGACCTTGCCGGACATGACGTTCTTGAGCTTGGTCCGCACGAACGCGCCGCCCTTGCCGGGCTTGACGTGCTGGAAATCCACGACGTTCCAGAGCTGGCCGTCGAGGTTCAGCGTCATGCCGTTCTTGAGGTCGTTGGTGGTGGCCACGTCTGTTTTCTCTCCTGGTTACCGGGGGCCGAACTCAGGGTCCGAGGACGAGCAACTCCCCTGGGGTCACGGTCTTGGTCGTGGTGAGCAGGTCACGGGAAGCCGTGGGGCCGGCCCCGGAACGGACCACCAGGGTGTCCTCAATCCTGACGCCGCCCCTGCCCGGCAGGTAGACACCCGGCTCGACGGTGATGGGAACCCGGTCCCCGAGTTTACCCGGCCGGCCCACTCCCAGGGCCGGGGCCTCGTGGATCTCCAGGCCCACGCCGTGACCGAGCCCGTGGCCGAAGTGCTCGCCGTGCCCGGCCGCCTTGATGATGTCCCGCGCCACCGCGTCCACGTCCGCGGTGGCCGCGCCGGGCACGGCCGCGTCGATGCCCGCCTGCTGCGCGGTGGCCACCAGGTCGTAGATCTCCCGCTGCCAATCGGCCGGCGGCCCGAGCGCCACGGTCCGGGTCATGTCCGCGTGGTAGCCGGCGTACCGGGCGCCGCAGTCGATGGTGATCAGGTCGCCGGGCCCGAACCGGCGACCGCCCGGCGCGTGATGCGGGATAGCACCGTTGGGCCCGCTGGCCACGATCGTGTCGAAGGCCGGCTTGTCCGCCCCGGCGGCCACCATGGTCCGCTCGATCAGCACCGCCAGGTCGCGCTCCGTCATCCCGGCACGGATCTGGGTCACCACCTCGTCGAACGCGGCGCCGGTGATGGCGCAGGCCCGGGCGAGCAGGGCGATCTCCTCCTCGTCCTTGGTCACCCGCAGTTCCTCCACCATCGGGGCCAGCGGTACCAGCTCCAGGTCCCCGGGCTGGGCGAGGGCAGCGTGCCGCGCGACGGTCATCTCCTGGGGCTCGAACCCGAGCCGGCGCACGCCCCGTTCCCGGGCCAGGTCCGCCAGGGCCGGTTCGACGTTGCGGGCGTTCAGCAGCGTGACGTCCGGGCAGTCGCGTTCCGCGGCGAGGGCGTACCGGGAGTCGGTGGCGAGTACCGGCGGACCGTCGGCGGGCAGCAGCAGCGCCGCGTTGGAGCTGGCCAGGCCGGTCAGGTAGCGCACGTTGACCAGCGAGGTGATGAGCGCGGCATCCGCCTCACCAGCGGCGGCCATCATCCGCAACCGTTCCCGGCGCAGGGAATGAACGTCAGACATGAACCCCATTCTCCTGGCAACCAGGCCAACCCTGACACCCCGGGGATAGCGTGCGGACCAAGTGTGCACCGGTCGCGCCTACCAGAAGTCCGTGTAATCTCCGGAGCCCACCGCGATCCCTGCCCGGCCCGGCGCCCGCCGGGCCGGGCAGGCGGCCGAGGCAGGCTGGCTTGCTCACCCGCCGGTGCCGGTCACCGGCCAGGGGGCGGGCCGCGCTGGCTCGGCCCCGGCCGTCTCCGAGGTCCCGTTCGCCGTGGCAGGAGGCACAGGCTCGGAGACCCAGCGCGGCGGCTCGGCCGGACCCCACTGGCTGTAGTCAGCCTTTCCTGGCTCCTCGGGGAGGCCCTGCCGCCTGCGGTTGACCCTGTCAACACCGCGCAGCACCACTTCGGCCATGGCCAGCTTGGCGTCCAGCGTCGCCTCGGCCACGGCGCCCAGATCTAGCGCCACCCGGTTGGCGAGCGCCTGGTCCCAGGGTGTCGCGACGACCGAGACGCGCGTCCCCTCGAAGTTCTCACAAATCCGGGCGTACCACCGGGCCTGTTCCGGGTCGCTCGCGGCGAACTTGTCCACGACGATGGTGGCCTCGTCCATGAGCCCGTTGAGGTGCCTGATCTCCTGCTCGGTCAGCGGTCTCTCTCTTTCGCCCTCGTAGTTCCGGTACCGGCCGAACACCTGGCCTATGGACCAGAAACCCAGCTGGGAGGCCTCGGTCACGAAGACGTATTTGTCGCCGTGCAGCAGCGTTCCGACCTGAAGTTTGGCGAACAGCCCCGTTCCGCCGTCGTTGATGACGACGTTGGACATGCACTGGAGAAATTCCAGAACCGTGAGGTACTCCTGCTCACCGAAATCGACGCCCACGCACTCGTCGGCGGTGTCGCCGCGGATCACGGCCACGCCCTGCAGCCATGCGACGGCGTCACGCAGGTCGGCGTAAACCTTGATGCTGCCTTCCGCGCAGGCCTGGTAGAACCCCCGGATGGAGAGGGTCCGCTGGCTCGGCGGCAGCGCCTCGACCGGCAGGCCGCCGAGCCTGATGTAACCGTGCGGCATGTCGTCGTTGCTGTCAGCCAGAATGACCCGGTCGGAGGGCCGGACAGCGGCGTAGATGGCCGCGAGTGTCACCGCCACGTCGGTCTTGCCGGTCCCACCGAAGCCCGAGCCCACGGTGATCACACCCGACTTGAGCGGAGGCTCACGGATGGCGGCCACCGTCTGGCGGCGCCACTGCGCGACCTTCTCGCGCTTGGTACGCTCCCGCTTGCCGGGCGGGACGACGACCCCGTGCCGCAGTGCCCGCCGCGACATGGCTCCCCTGACCCCTTCCCGTGCCGGCACCAGCGCACCGGGTGCCGACGCTAGCCAGGTGGCCCTGTCACTGCCCGGGAACTCGGTCCACCACGCTCCCAGTTCGTCGGAGTATTGGGACATCGCATTCCTCCAGCGCCAGGTACCCCGTCTGGGAAAAATAGGCCAACGGTGAATTTACCAGCCCGGCCCCGGCTGATACTTCCCGCATATCACCTGCTACAGCCATTCGGCTCATAGCTTTTCAGCACGCACACAGATCCCACTGGTCACACCTGTCACGCCCCGAGAGCCGGTTCGCGCGCCGGTGCCGCCAGGCAGGCGAACCCAGCCCCGGTCCGGGTGCGGGGGGCCGGAGCCGGTCACCCGGGCGCTGACGGTCACCCTGCCGCCGCGGCTGCGCGTGACCACGGTTCGGAGCACCTCGCGCGGGCTGCTCCTCCGGGCGTCCAGCCCGCTGCGCCATCGGCCGGCTGTCAGCCACGCGCAGCCGCAGCCCGCTCAATCCAGTCGTGCATGAAATTTCTAATGACGACACGAATGCCGCTTACGCGACTATTGCCGCCGTAAGTGCTTGACTGTTGCCGCTCATGGCGGTCATCGCACCCTGACCGAAGTCGCGGGCAAGGCAAATGGTCACCGTACGAGTGGGAGTCAAGGAGCAAATCATGTGGGCACTGCCCGGTGGGCGACTGCCGAGAATCGTAATCAGTGTCGGGCTTGGCGTCGTGACGGTCGCGGGCCTTTCCGTTGCGGCGGTAGCGGAAACGTCTGCGGGTTCCTCGCCGCACGGGCGGCACGCGGCATCCGCGCCGAGGTCTCACCGGCAGCGGGTGAACCATTTCAACGTCGGGGCCACGCACTCGCCGAAGGTGCTCAAGGAACTCGCGGGCGCCGCCGGGAACCCGGCGGGCTATGCCGCCGCGGCCCCAAAGGGTGAGTCAGGGAATAGGCCGGGATCGGCGTCCCCGGGGGCGTTGCAAGGCGTGGACGTAGCCGCCTATCAGCATCCCGGCGGCGGCAGCATTAACTGGCGGAGAGTCGCCAAGTCGGGCATTCAGTTCGCCGCGGTCAAGGCGACCGAGGGAACTTACTACCGGAACCCCTTCGCACTCTCGGACCTGGCCGCGGCGAAGGCTGCCGGGCTGTCGGTGATGGCTTACGTGTTCGCGATCCCGAACGGCAATGGCGGCTCGGCCAGCCCCGTTGCCCAGGCGGATTATCTGGTCAAGTACCTGGCCTCAGCGGGCGGCGTGCTTCCGCCGATCATGCTGGACATCGAGTACAACCCCTACGGCGCTGAGTGTTACGGGCTCAGCCGGTCGGCCATGACCAGCTGGATCGCCCAGTTCAGCGGCGAGGTTCAGGCCAAGACCGGCGAAGACCCGGTCATCTACGGGCCAGGGCCGTGGTGGCAGGACTGCACCGGCGGCGCCTCACGGTTCAGCCAGTTCCCGCTCTGGGTGCCGGACTGGACGTCCGCGCCGAAGCCGTTCGTGACGGCCGGGTGGAGCAACTACTCGTTCTGGCAGTACTCCAGCGCGGGCACCGTGCGGGGAATCGACGCTCCGGGAAACACCGACCTGGACCAGCTGAACCCAGCGGCCATACCGTTGCTGGACCCGGGCACCCAGTCCGCCGTGGCGGGTGGCACCATCGGCCTCCAGATCATGCCGGCCGACCCGGTGCCGGGCCAGAAGCCCGCGTTTTCCGCGGCAGGCCTGCCGCCGGGCGTCTCCATCAGCCCAACCGGGCAGATCACCGGCTGGCCGATGGCGGTCGGCAGCTACCCGGTGATGGTGAGCGCCACCGACAGTCAAGGGCAGGCCAGTTCGGTGTCCTTCACCTGGAACGTGGGCGCCGCGCCCACAACTGGGCCGACCGGAAAGGTCCAGCTGGCCCTGGGCCAGTGCCTGACCAGTGCGGGCAACAACCCGGCCACGGCCAGGGCCGTGATCAAGGCATGCACCGACAGCAGCGCGCAGAACTGGACCTACGCACAGGACGGCACGCTGCGGATCGACAACGAGTGCCTCACGATTCCCACCGCAGCGCAGGGCGCCCCGTTGGGGCTGGGGCCGTGTGGCAGCACGCGGAATCAGCAGTGGCGCGTGATCTACCCGCGTGCACAGGACCCCTCCCGCGGCGCACGCCCGACCGGCCTGATCAACCCTTGGTCGGGAATGTGCCTGGCCGACCCTGGTTTCAGCACCGCCAACGGGACCCGGGCCGTGCTCTGGCCGTGCAATGGCTACTTGAACCAGTCGTGGGCGCTGCCCGCCGGGCCGCTGACCTCGCAGATCCCTGGGCTGTGCGTCGATGACAGCGGCGGCCAGTCGGCAAACGACACCAAGATCGTGATCGCAGACTGCGACGGCGCCCCCGAGCAGGCATGGCAGGTCTTGCCGGACGGGACCGTGCGCACCAACGGAAAGTGCCTCGATGTCGGGCACGGCGCCACGGCCACGGGCAGCGTGGTCGACCTGTACGACTGCAACGGCACCAGGGCGCAGCAGTGGCACCTGGTGTCCGTCGGCGCCGGGGCCAACCTGGTGAATCCGGTTTCGGGCCTGTGCCTGGCCGACCCCGGCGACACCACGGCCAACGGGGCCCAGCTCGTGATCGCCAGCTGCACGGCAGGCGACCCCGGGATCGCCTGGCAGGCCTCCTAGAACCGGTCGAGGGGCCGGGGCCCGCCATGGCGGGCCCCGGCCCCTCGCTATGTCCTCGGCCAGGCGGCGCCGTTCCATGGTGCGCCCCTGGCTCAGGGATCAGCTGGCTTCGAGGCAACGGCCGATGGCCTCATGGGC
>Ga0070730_10001775_pt1 | contig 20328 bp, 16 predicted proteins | sample Coa_R1_3_FD_66447 | JGI IMG/M metagenome (GOLD analysis project Ga0070730, IMG submission 66447) | Surface soil microbial communities from Centralia Pennsylvania, which are recovering from an underground coalmine fire - Coalmine... | ecosystem: Environmental > Terrestrial > Soil > Unclassified ... | reverse complement strand
GTAGAGCGTGACCGCCTCTGACACGGTTTTAGCTTGCATTAAATCCCCACGCATGTGTCTCCCCTTATCAGGCGGCCACCGGCCGTCAGGCTGGCACGGGCTCGCGCGCCCCGGTGATCTCGCGGATAGTAACCCATCGGCCCTGAGCCGCCGACGTCTCGATGGCCGCGCAGACCGCTTGTGCCGCGGCACCGTCGCGGAAGCTCGGCGCCCACGGTACGCCGGGCCACCCCTCCAGCAGATCCGCGACCTGGTTGACGAAACTCGTGCCGTAGCCGACGCCCTGCCCGAGCGGCCACCAGTCGGCGGCATACGGGTGGCTGGGGTGCTCCGCGCGGATCCTCCGCATCCCGTACAGGCCGGGGTCGTCGTCCGCGCGTCCGTAACGCAGCTCGTTCAGGCGCGCGTAGTCGAAAAACAGCGTGCCGCAACTGCCGTTGACCTCAACCGTGAAGTCACACGGGCGGCGGACGGCGGCGCGCGCCACTTCCATCGTGCCGAGGGCGCCGCTATCGAACCGCAGCAAGGCGCTGGCGGCGTCGTCCACGGTCACGTCCCTGGTGCCGCCGCCGGGCAGCGGCCGGCTCCGGATGAAGGTCTCCGCCTGCGCGCAGACCGCGCGGATCTCGCCGGCCTGCCAGCGTGCCAGGTCGATGAGGTGGCTGCCCAGGTCGGCGATGGTCGTCCCGCCCAGCTGTGCGTCGAATCGCCAGTCGAACGGCGTCGCCGGGTCGGTGAACTCGTCGGACAGCCAGGTGGCGCGCCACAGCCGGACTTCGCCGATGACCCCGTCCGCGATCATGTTCCGCATCAGGGATACCGCGGGCAGCCTCCGGTAGTTGAAGCTCACCGCGTTGGGCACACCGGCCGTGGTGACGGCGGCCAGCGCCGCCGCCGCGTCCCGGTAGGACACCGCCAGTGGCTTCTCGCAGAGGACGGCCTTGCCCGCGGTGGCGGCGGCCGCCGCGATCTCCGCGTGCGTGCCGGGCGGGGTGCAGATATCCACGACATCGATGTCGTCGCGGCCGATGATCGTGCGCCAGTCCGTGGTGTGCTCCGCGACTCCGTACGCGGCCGCGGCGGCCGCCACGGCTGGCTCGTTACGGCCGGAGATGATGCTGACCTCGGGCGTCACCGGCAGCCTGCGCAGCATAGGGGCGACGCGGTAGGCGTAGCAGTGCGCCTTGCCCATCACCCCGTAGCCGACGATCCCGACCCGCAGCCGCGGCTGCCCGCTCATGCCCCCGGGCTCCCCTCCGCGGCGCCGGGCCCGTCCGCGGTCATCGCAGGAATGGCCGCGGCGGCGCGGGCCGCCGCGTCCAGCGCCGCGATCGCGTCGGCCCCGGTGGCACCGGTGCAGCCCCCGCCGCAGGCGAAGTCGGCGAAACTCTCCGCCTGCCGCCGCAGCGCGTCAAGCTGCGCTTTCTCTCCCCCGGCGGGGTCGAGGAAGTCGCAGCGGACCGTCCTTTTGGTGCCAAACGCCTCCACCCTCGCCATGTCCCCGGCGGGGTGGAAGCGCCCCAGCGAGACGATGCCACTGCCACCGCCGGAAAGCTGCACGAGTACCTGGGCGCTGTCCACGTCGGCTGACCGGTGCGGCTGTTCGCCCGGAGCGTGACGCACCAGCCCGCCGGGAACCACCCCGGACGCGATCGCGGCCATGTCGCCGATCTCCTGCCCGGTGAGCCAGCGCATCTGGTCGAATTCATGCACGCCCATGTCGGCGAGGATCCCGCCACTGTGTGCCCGGAACTCGTCCGTGGGCGGCCGGTCGTCCCACTGATAGCAGGCCACCAGGTGGATCGTGCCGAGTTCACCGGCTGCAATCGCGTCCCGGAGCGCCTGCAGCGGCGGAACGTAGCGGCGCCAGTAAGCCACCTGAAACGGCACCCCCGCCCCCTCGGCCGCGGCCACGGCCGCCTGGGTCTGTGCCACGGTCAGCCCGCACGGCTTCTCGCACAGGATCGGCAGCCCGTACGCGGCAACCTCGGTGATGACCTGCAAGTGCCGGTCGGTCGGCACCACGATCAGCACCCCGTCCAGGGTTTCGGAGCCGAGCATCTCCGCGATGCCCGGGTAGACCGGCGCGCCCACGCCGGGCAGCGTCCGGCGGGTCTGCTCGGACACCTCGGCGATGGCGGTGACCGCCACCCGCGCCGAGCCGGCCAGGCCCCGCAGGTGGGTGCGGCCCATCCGGCCCGCGCCGATGAGCCCCAGCCGGAACGGCGCCATGTCACACCCCCCGCGCGGCGAGGAAGGCACGGTTCAGCCGCTGTTCCTCGGCGGCGCGGGCGAACCGTTCCGCGCTGCGCGGCAGGATGTCCTGCTCCACCACCAGCCAGCCGCCGAAGGACATGCCGCGCAGGCCGTCCAGGACCGCGTCCACGTCGAGGTCGCCGCTGCCCAGCACGCAGAACGCCGCGCGGGACCAGATCTCGGCCGCCTGCACGCCGTCCGTCACGATCCCGTTCCGGACGGCGAGGGAGGCGTCCTTGAGGTGCACGTGGTTGATCCGGTCCGACCAGTCCCGGAGCATCGCGACCGGGTCTCCCCCGCCGAGCATCATGTGCCCGGTTTCCAGGCACAGCCCGATGTCGGAGCGGTTGAGCACCTCCTCGATCTCCCACGGCGCCTCTACGTAGGTCCCGGTCTCCGGGTGGAACGTGGGCTCGTAGCCACGGTCGCGGCAGCGGCCGACCACGCGGGCCAGGCCCTCAGCGAACCGGCGCCAGCCGTCGCCGTCCAGGCCCAGCGAACGTTCTCCCGCGGACCGGAAGGGCCGGCTGCGGCGCTCCCGGCTGCCGGCGTCGGCCAGGGTGGGCCGCGGCGGCGGGCCCGGCACGTAGGCCCGGACGGTGTCGAACGTGCTCAGCAGCTCATCCAGGCTGGGCAGCGCCTCGTCGAGGGCGCCGGGGTCGGCGTACGGCAGTTCCAGGTAGGCGCCGGCCAGGCCGAGACCGCGTTGCGCGAGCAGTTCCCCGAGGCGCTCCCCCGTGCCGAGGTAGCCCACCGGGCCGAGGTCGATGCCGGCATAGCCGGCCTCGGCGACCTGGTCGAGGACGCGCACCCCGTCGGGCACGTTGGGGTCGTGGCCCACGGTGACCTCGAACGCGCCATAGCTGACCGGCGCGTTCGCCACCGCGATCGTGCTGGCAATGCGGGCCGCTTCCGTGGCGTCCTCGCTCACAGTTTCATTGCCTCCCTCGCGGGACGTCGTGCCTGAGGTGCGCAGGAAAGCAGCGGCGGCTGCGGCGCGCCACTGCCCATGGTTGACGGCGGGTGTCTCATCGCGGCGCCCTTCGCTAGCCGACCCGGGACGGCTCGTCCACCGGCCCCTGCCGCCGGTGGCACTCGATGATCGCCTCGCACAGCGCGATGTCCCGCAGCCCGTCCAGGCCGGACGTCGGGGGCACGGCGCCGGTGACGGCGCATTCGTGGAACGCGGCGAGTTCCCGCTTGAAGCCGCTCTCGTGCGAGACGACCTCCTCGGTGCGCCAGGACCGGGCCGAGGCCAGGTCACCGCCCTGCATCTCCAGCACGGCCGGCTCGTTCCGCAGGAACGGCGACGGGAAGGCCAGCCGCAGCCGGCGGTCCGGGGCGTAGCAGGCGAACTCCATCTCGTAGCGGGAGATGCCGGGGAGATCGATCCAGTGCAGCGCGACCGGCAGCGTGCCGAACCGCAACATCACCGTAACCGTGTCGGTGTGCAGGCTCACGTAGTCCAGCCGGTCCGGCTCGCCGAGCACGCCGCGGATCGCGTTCAGCTCATGCACCAGCGTGTCCAGCAGCACCGTCTCGTACACAGCCCGTTCCAGCGCGGTGGCCTCGCCGATGGCGGCCGTGACGCGCGCGTCGTTGTCCGTGCGGAACCGCTGCAGCAGGCCGGCGGGCGGCGCGGCACGCGGCAGCAGCGGATAGTGCTCGACGTAGGCCGGGATCGGTGACTCGAACGTCGTCACCCGCATCAGCCGGGTGCCGGTGAGCTCTGCGGCCTCCTTCTGGAACCGGCCGAACGCGGGGTCGTAGCGCTTGGGGTAGCCGACCATCAGGGTGACCCCGGCCCGCTCTGCGGCGGCGACCATCTCGCGCCCCTCGGCGACCGAGAAACACATCGGCTTCTCGGTGAAGACGTGCAGCCCGGCCTGCGCAGCCGCCACGGCGATCGGCGCGTGGCTGCCCGAGGTCAGCACGAGCACCGCGTCCAGTGGCTGCCGGAGCATCTCCCGCCAGTCGGTGAACACGCCGGGGATGCGATACCGGTCGGCGCACGCCTGGGCGCTGCCGGGCGCGATGTCGGCCACCGCGCCAACCTCGAACCTGTCCGCGAGTTCGGCCAGGTAGTGCAGGTGCATGACCTGGGTGATGAGCCCGGTGCCGACCAGCCCGACGCGCAGCCGGCCCGCCCCCGGGGCCTGGCCCGCCCCCGGGGCCTGGGCCGCCCGCGGGGCCTGGGCCGCCCGCGGGGCCTGGCCGGCCGTCACGCGGGCACCGCCGCGGCCGCGTCGATGGCGGCGCGCAGGAACCGCGCGGCCTCGGGCACGCCGGCCTGCGCCGGGGTGAACGGGTCTTCGTGCTCGATCGACACCACCTGGGCCTGCGACCCGGACAGTGCCCGCACCAGCCCGGTCCACCAGGCCAGGTCGTGGCCCCGGCCCGGGATGGCGAACGTCCACGGCATCTGCTCCGCGGGCTCGGGCCACCGGCGGTCCAGCAGGCCGTTGAGGGCCAGGTTGCCGGCGTGGAAGACGGTGTCCTTGCCGTGCGCGTGGCCGACCCGCTCCCCCAGCGCCTCGGCCACCCGGTGGCCGTCCATGCCCATCCAGAAGAAGTGGCTGGGGTCGAGGTTGGCGCTGATAGACGGCCCGAGGGAGGCGACCCTGCCGAAGGTCTCCACGTTGAACGCGCAGGTCCCGGGATGCAGTTCGAGGCAGACCCGCAGGCCGGGTGCCTCGGCGGCGGCGAACGCGGCCAGCGAGGTCCAGTAGGGCTCGACGCACTCGGCCCACTGCCGCTCGTAGACGCCCTCCAGATACGGCAGCCAGCCGCCCGCGCCGAAGTGCGGCACACCGTCCCCCGGCGCGCCGGCCGGGCAGCCGGCCATGGCGACGACCCGGTCGGCGCCGAGCAGGACAGCGAGCCTGATCGCGTTCCGGAGGTCCTCGTCATGCCGCCGGGCCAGGTCCTCGTCGGGATGCAGCGGGTTCCCCCAGGCGTTCAGCGCGTCCAGCCGCAGCCCGTGCCGGGCCACCAGGTCCAGCCACGCCGACCGGGCGGCCGCGCTGGCCAGCAGCGCCGCCACGTCGCAATGCGGGTGCGGCGCGTACCCGCCGGCCCCCACCTCGATGTCGGTGATCTCCGGCGCGGCCCGTCGCAGCCAGGGCAGCACCTCCTCGAACGGCCAGTCGAGGAAGGCCTCCAGCACCACACCGATCCGCAGCCCCGCGCCTGTCACGTGCCGAGTCTGCCCATGGCCGATATGGCCTGTCAAGAGAGTGTCAGTATGTCGGGACAAAGTGGTTCGGCGCAGGCTGGAAGCCACGTCGACCGGCTCTATACTTGGTCTAGTTACGCGATCAATATAATGTTCGTACAAACAACCCTCGATACCTGCGCGACCTTCGCGGACCCAACACCCGGGTCCTGGGCCGCCGACGGGAGCTGGATGACGAGCCGGATGACCGAACACCCGACGGGCGCGGGCACCCCGGTCAGCGTCATTACCATCGACCGGACCAGCCCGGTGCCGCTGTACTTCCAGCTCGCCCAGCACTTCGAGGCGGCCATCAGGTCCGGCGCACTCAAGGTCGGTTCCCGGCTGGACAATGAGGTGCAACTGGCCGAGCGGCTGGGCCTGTCCCGCCCCACGGTACGGGCCGCGTTCCAGTACCTGTCCAACAAGGGCCTGGTTGTCCGCAAGCGCGGCGCGGGCACCCTGGTCGCCAACGAGCGGATCGACCGCGATGTCGAGCTGACCAGCCTGTACGACGACCTGGCCGCGGCGGGCCGGTCGCCGGACACGAAGGTCATCCGCAACGAGGTCACGCACGCCAGCGATGCCGTCGCCGCCGCGCTCCAGCTTCCCGAGCCGGCCATGGTGGTCTCGCTGGAGCGGATCCGGCTGGCCGACGGCGAGCCCATCGCGCTGATGCACAACTTCCTGCCGACCGGGCTGGTGCACCTGAGCATCGACATGCTCGAACAGCACGGGCTGTACGAACTGCTCCGCGCGTCCGGCATCCGGCTGGGCTCGGCCACCCAGCGCATGTGCGCCAAGAATGCCTCCGCCGCGGAGGCCAGGATCCTGCACGAGAACCGCGGTGCAGCGCTGCTGACCATGGAGCGCATCGCCTACGACGAGACCGGCCGCCCGCTGGAGTTCGCCCAGCACCTGTACCGGGCCTCCCGCTACGCCTTCACCACCAGCCTGTCCCGGGCCGACACCACCGCCACCCGCCCCGGTGCCCGTTAGGGCGCGCCCCTCGGCATCATGATCGTGGGCGATCCCTGGTCTATCACCCCGGTGATCGATCACGATCATGAAGGCCGGGTGAGACCGGGCTCGGGGCCGAGCAGCGGGCGCTGGGCGGGCTTGGCCGCCTCGTAGGCTTCCCGGGCGCGCCGGGTGGCGTCGAGGCCGGAGACCTCGGCAACCGGGACGTCCCACCACGCCTCGCTGTCCGGCGCGGGCACCATCGGGTCGGTCTCGATATGCACGACGACCGGGCCCGCCGCGCCCTTCGCCTCAGCCAGCGCGGCCTTCAGTTCCGCGATCGTCCGCGCCCGCAGCACCCGGGCCCCGAGGCTTTCGGCGTTCGCGGCCAGGTCCACCGGCAAGATGCCGCCGTCCAGCCGGCCGGTGCGCGGGTCGCGGTACCGGTACCGGGTGCCGAACCGCTGCACGCCCACCGTCTCCGACAGCCCGCCGATGGACGCGAAGCCGTGGTTCTGCACCAAAACGACGATGACCTTGATGCCCTCGGCCACCGCGGTGACGAGTTCGGCCGACATCATCAGGTACGACCCGTCCCCCACCAGGACGTACACCTCGCGGTCCGGATCGGCCAGCTTGACACCCAGGCCGCCGGCGACCTCATAGCCCATGCACGAATAGCCGTACTCGACGTGGTAGCCCTTCGGGTCCCGGGTGCGCCACAGCTTGTGCAGGTCGCCGGGCATCGACCCGGCCGCGCAGACGACCACGTCGCGCGGCCCGGCCGCGTCGTTGACCGCCCCGATGACCTCAGACTGAGCGGGCGGCTGGCGGCCCAGGTGATACGCCCGGTCCACGGTCTCCTGCCACCCCGCCGCCAGTTCCCGCGCCCCGGCCCGGTATGCCGGATCCGTGGCCCAGCCGGCCAGCGCGGCGGCCAGGCCGTCCAGCGCCTCCCGGGCGTCGGCTACCAGCGGCATGCCCGCGAGTTTCACCGCGTCCGCGGCCGCCACGTTCACGTTGACGAAGCGAACCTGCGGGCAACCGAACGCGGTACGTGACGCCGTGGTGAAGTCGCTGTACCGGGTGCCGATCCCGATGACCACGTCCGCCTGCCGGGCGATCCGGTTGGCCGCCACCGTGCCGGTGCTGCCCAGCGCGCCCAGAGCGAGCGGGTGGTCGAACGGCATCGACCCCTTCCCCGCCTGGGTCTCCGCCACCGGGACGCCGGCCGCCTCGGCGAACGCGCGCAGTTCCGCCGTGGCCCCGGAGTAGATCACCCCGCCGCCGGCCACGATGAGCGGCCGGCCGGCGGCGCGGATCACCCCGGCAGCGCGGGCCAGCGCGGCCGGTTCCGGTACCGGCCGGGGGACGTGCCAGACCCGCGGGGCGAACAGCACGGCCGGCCAGTCATGGGCCTCCGCCTGCACGTCCTGCGGCAGGGCGATGGTCACCGCCCCGGTCTCGGCCGGGTCGGTGAGCACCCGCATGGCACCAAGCAGGGCCGGCGGGAGCCGCTCCGGGCGCCACACCCGGTCGAAGAACCGGGACACCGGCCGGAACGCGTCGTTGACCGACACGTCCTGGGCACCGGGGTGCTCCAGTTCCTGCAGCACCGGCGGCGCCACCCTGGTCGCGAACACGTCGCCGGGCAGCAGCAGCACCGGCAGCCGGTTGATGGTGGCCAGCGCCGCCCCGGTGACCATGTTCGTCGCGCCCGGCCCGATCGAGGACGTGCAGGCGAACGTCGCCAGCCGATTGCGGGCCCGGGCGAACGCGGCCGCGGTGTGCACCATGGCCTGCTCGTTCCTGGCCTGGTAGTAGCGCAGCCCGCCGGTGTCGGCCAGTTCGGCTTCGAGCAGCGCCTGGCCGAGGCCGGCCAGGTTCCCGTGGCCGAAGATGCCGAAGCAGCCGGCGAACAGCGGCTGCTCGATCCCGTCGCGCTCGCTGCGCTGCGCGGCCAGGAACCGCACCACCGCCTGCGCGACGGTCAGCCGCACGGTCCCGCTCACAGCAGCCCGCCGGGGACGGTCAGCCGCGGGTCAACGTCCTGGTCCGGCCAGGTGCCGCGGATCCAGCCGTGCGCCGGGTCGTCGCAGGCCAGCCAGGCTCGATCGGCGCCAGGCCCGGCCATCACGTTCAGGTAGTACATGTGGTATCCGGGCACCGCCATCGACGGGCCGTGGAACCCGTGCGGGATCAGCACCACGTCGCCATCCCTGACCTCCGCGAGCAGGCCGGCGGGCCGGCCCGCCGTCCCGTACACGCGCTGGTAACCCACGCCGGGGCCGGCCGGCCCGGCCGCGATCTCGAAATAGTAGATCTCCTCCAGCACCGACTCGTCGGCCCGGTCCTCGTCGTGCTTGTGCGGCGGGTAGGAGGACCAGTTGCCCGCCGGGGTGAGCACCTCGCAGGCGATCAGCCGGTCCGCCGGGAACACGCCAGGCATGCAGAAGTTGTGCACCCGCCGGGAGCAGGCCCCGGCCCCGCGCAGTTCGACGGGGACGCCGGCGGCCGGCCCGTACCGCGGGGCCAGGCGCTCACCCGCCCGTGCGCAGGCCACCGCGAACCGGCCGCCGCCGTGGCTGGACACCCTGGCCCGGGAGTCCCGGGGCAGGTAGGCGAAGTCCGTCGGGCCGGCGAACACCCTGGCCCGCCCGGCCAGATCAAAACGCTCGCCGTCACACTCGACCGCACACGACCCGGCCAGCGGCACGACCACCGCCTCGTCGGCACCGGTGCCGAACTCGTGCGATCCGCCCGGGGCCAGCCGCAGCACCCGCAGCCCGCAATAGGCCCAGCCGGCCTGCTCCGGGGTGACGGACACCAGCCACGGCCCCTCCGCCAGGACAGCCGCGCGGAGGTGACGGCATCCGTTCACCGGCTCGCACTCCTCACAGCAGGCTGACCGCGGTGTCCACGGCGGCGGCCACATCGCCGTCGGCCGGGTAGAGCAGGGATCTCCCGGCCACCAGGCCCACCACGTTCGGCAGCCGCAGCGCCTTCTGCCAGCCGGCGAACGTGGACTCCGGATCGTCCGCGACCTCCCCGCCGAGCAGCAGCGCCGGCAGCGTGGACGCGGCCATGACCTGCTCCATATCCTCCACCACGGGGACCTTGAGCCAGGTGTAGGCCGAGGTCGTGCCCAGCCCGGAGGCGATGGCCAGGGCGCGGATCATCGCCTCGGGGGCCAGGTCGTTGAGCACCCGGCCGTCGGCCCGGTGCGAGATGAACGGCTCGACCATCGCCATCAGCCGGCGTTCGGCCAGGTCGGACACGGCCCGGGCGCACGCCTGCATGGTGGCCGCCGTGGCCGGGTCGTCGGGGTCGATGCGCAGCAGCATCTTGCCGCCGTCGAAGCCCATCCGTGCGATCGCCGGGGCGTCGTACCCGGTGAACCGGTCGTCGATCTCGAACACCGTCCCGGCCAGGCCGCCGCGGTTCATCGACCCGATGACGATCTTGCCGTGCAGCGCGCCGAGCAGCAGCAGGTCCTCCAGCACGTCGGCGGTGCCGAGCACGCCGCCCACGCCCGGCCGGTCCAGCGCCACGCACAGCCGTTCCAGCAGGTCCGCACGGTCGGCCATGGCCAGCCGTTCCCGGCCCGCGCCCAGCGCACCGCGGGCCGGGTGGTCGGCCGCCACGATCACCAGCCGCCCGTCCGGGCCGACCATGGACGCGGCGCGGCGTCGGGCGGCGGCCGCCTCGGCGACCAGTTCGGGGCGGCGAACGCGGGTCTCGATGACCTGGGCGAGACGGTCAGGGAACATCGCTGGTCCTGGCGATCAGGGCGTCCACCTCGGCGGCGGTGGGCATCGCCTCGGAGCAGGCCAGCCGGGAGGCGACCAGGGCGCCCGCCGCGTTGGCGAACCGGATCACCACGGCGGTGTCCCATCCGGCGAGCAGCCCGTGGCACAGGGCCCCGCCGAACCCGTCTCCGGCGCCGAGGCCGTTTCGGATTTCAATTGAAAACGGCGCGGACTCGGCCACGCCGGCCGGTGTCACGGCGAGCACCCCGCGCGGGCCCTGCTTGACCACGGCCAGGCTGGCGCCCCGGTCGAGCAGCGCCTGCCCGGCCCGCCGCGGATCGCGCTCACTCACGGCCATGTCGCACTCGTCGAGGTTGCCGACGGCAACGGTGACCAGGTCCAGCGCCGGGCGGACGGCCGCGCGGGCCGCCTCCCGGGACGCCCAGAACATCGGCCGGTAGTCCAGGTCGAGCACGGTGACAGCGGTGCGGCCGCGTGCTTCCAGGGCGGCGAGCGTGGCGGTGCGGCTCGGCTCGGCGGACAGGCCGGTGGCGGTGACCCAGAACACCCGGGCGGCGCGGATCGCCTCGTAGTCGAGTTCGTCGGCGCGGATCTCCAGGTCAGGCGCCTTCGGGTAGCGGTAGAAGTAGATCGGGAAGTCGTCCGGGGGGAAGATCTCGCAGAACGTCACCGGCGTGGGCAGGCCCGGCACCCCGGTGACGAACTGGTCGCTCACGCCGTACCGCTTAAGTGCGTGGTGCACGAACCGGCCGAACGGGTCGTTGCCGGTACGCGTGATCACCGCGGCGCTGCGGCCGAGCCGGGCGGCCGCGACGGCGACGTTGGTGGCGCTGCCGCCGAGGTACTTCGCGAACGTGGTCACGTCCTCCAGCGCGACGCCGACCTGGAGCGGGTAGAGGTCCACGCCCACCCGCCCCATGGTCAGCACGTCCAGCCGGGCCGGCTCACCCCCCATCCGGCTGCTCCTGCTCCGGCTCGGCGTACCAGCGGACCTTGTCGCCGACCTGGTTCCGCAGCCGCCACCGCCGCGTCTTCGGCTCGGCGTCGATCCGCCCGCGCAGGCTCTCCAGCCGGCCGGCGACCACCTTCTGCTCGGCCGGGTCGAGCCCGGAGGAGCCCAGGTTGCCCAGCGACCGGCCGATGTTCAGCTGGCAGGTGCGCCACAGCCCCCAGTCCCGGGCGCACAGCGCGGCGATGAACGGGCCCGAGATTTCCGCGCCGTCGTGCTCGCCGACGTCGTGGTGATACAGCAGGTTGTAGATGTCGAGCTGGTCGTTGCCGGTCAGCTCGACCACCTGGAGCTTGGTGAGCAGCAGTTCCTCGCGGGGCACGGTGAGCGGGTCGCGGTCCAGCCGGGCGGTGAGCGGGAGTTCGTGGCACATGGAGAACTCGCCCACGAACACGTCGACGTGCCGCCCGTTGCGCGGGTCGTGGTACAGCAGCCGCCGGGACCCGCGCAGCGCGTTGAACATCTCGTCGGCGAGGTAGGACGCCTGCCCGAGGACCCGCGAGGCGGCTTTCCCACTGCCGCGCGCCACAGCTAGATCAATATCTTTCACGTTACGCGGCAGACGTGGCTGGCCGTCTCCCGACTGGAGAACCACCGCCACCCCACCCAGGGCCCGCATGACCAGGCCCTGCTCCGCGGCCAGGGATACCAGCTGCCGCGCCTCCGCCACCGGGTCTGTGAGCAGTTGGCCGCCCATGCCGTCTATCCCGTCGTGAGCAGGAAGTCCAGGCACGTCCCGTCCTCTGCGATGTCCACCACGGCGCCACGCAGCACGCCAGCAGCGTAATCACTGCCGGGGTTCACCGACAGCGTCCGGCCGAGCCGCTGCACGCCCCGCGACTCGTGGATGTGGCCGTGCAGCGAGACGACCGGCTGGTATTTCTTGATGGCGTCGCGGACGGCGTGGCTGCCGACCGGCACGATGCTCGGCCGCCCGCCCCGGATGACCGGCTTGAGCGTGGCGTCGAGTTCCGGCGCGTCGTCCAGGCCGGTGGCATACGGCGGGCAGTGGAAGTTCAGCACGCACTCCCGGCCCGCGGGCAGCGCGTCCAGCATCTCGGCAATCAGCTTGGCCAGGTCCTCCTCCGAGCATTCCCGTTCGGTGTGCCACGGGGTGAACGGCACCACGCCCAGGCTGGCCATGGCGACCGGCCCGAGGTCGCACACGGTGCCCGACGGGAACTCGATCCGCTCGTCCGCGGCGTACACCGGGTCCGCGTCCACCGGGTCGTCGTTGCCTGGCGTGATGATGCAGCGCACGGCCGGGTCCAGCCGCTCGGCCGCGAGCTGGCACCACCGTTTCGCCTGGGCGGCGATCTCGCTGCGGAACAGCCGGTCGAGGGCGGCGGGGTCCTCGCGCAGTCCGGCGAGTTCGCCGGCGTGCATCTGGGCCGCGTAAAAGCCGCGCCGGTTGATGTCGGCGGCCAGCTGGGCCCAGCCATCGGCGGCCGCGCGCACCTCGTTGCCGTCGATCTCGGCGCGCAGCGACCCATCGCCCTCGCGCAGCACCGGGACCAGGCCCTTGCCGGCGAAGTCGCCGCCGAGCAGCAGCACGTCGGCCTCGTAGACCTTGGCGGCGGCCAGGAACTTGCGGAAGCAGACGTCCGAGCCGTGCACGTCGGTCGCGAAGAAAATCCGCAGCGCTCGTTTCTTCTTCGGCTTGCGCAGTGTTCTTCCCGCCCCCGCGCTTCGCGCCCACCCCCGCGCTGATTTGCGCATCGGCTATTCCGGCGGCAGTTCGTGCATCGCCATGGCCAGGTCGAGCGAGTTGCGCTGCCGTCTGATCGAGCGGGCGATCGCGTAGATTACCGGGCCAGCGCCGAGCACGATGACCAGGGTGAGGATCGACTCCCAGCTGAACTTGCCGTACACGCTGGAGTGCGCGACCAGTTCGTACACGGTGAACAGGGCCAGGATCGTGGTGGCGCCGCCAATCCAGGCGATCCGGCGCAGGAAGGCGCTGCGGTCGCTTTCGGGCACCCCGGCCAGGTCGATCAGGTCGGACCGGCGCAGCGGCAGGAAGAGCGCGGCCACGCCGCCGGCCAGCAGGATCAGCGCGAAGAACAGGCTTTGCAGGGCCACGATACTGCCGAGGTTGACCAGGCTGGTCAGGAAGCAGAACCCGCAGCCGATGATCAGGACGATGGCGATCGCGACGTTCGGCGCATGGTTCCGGTCGCCGACCTTGGCCACGCTCACCGGCAGCAGCCGGTCGAAGGCCTGGGCGAACAGCACCCGGGTGGTGACGGTCAGGAAGGCCAGGTTGACCGCGATCTCGGCGAACGGGACCGCCGTGGCGAAGAGGATCTTGGTGATCGGGTCGGAGGAGAGGATCATCCCGTAGCCCAGGCCGCCGGCCACCGAACTGAGGCTGGTGATCTTCCCGTACGCGGCCGGGTTGACCACGCCGAGGTTGGCCTGGGCCTGCATGAACTGCAGGCCGACCCGGGCGCGCAGGATCGCCCAGACGCCGACCCAGAGCACCACGAGCACGCCGATGCTGATCGCCGAGGCGTACAGGTAGGTCCGGCCCGGCCTTCGCAGCTCACCGCCGACGTAGTAGGAGTACAGCACGCCGTTGTAGTTGAGCACCATGAACGGGATGATCGCCACGGCAGCCGCGATCGAGGTGCCGAAGACCACCCCGTTCGACTTGGCGCCCGCGACGATCGCCGAGTAGGCGCCGGGGTGGTGGCTGTAGCTGGCCAGCGAGGAGACGAAGTCGGCGTGGGAGTGGAACGCAAGCATGCCGATGAGCACCACGAACGCGATTACCTGCAGGACGATCAGCCAGAAGATGATACGGGCGACGACCTTGACCGAGAACAGCGACAGCGCCGCCACGATCACCATCACGATGATGGACAGCCACGCGATCGCCGTATTGCTGGTCAGATGGTTGCCGGCGTTGGCGATCGCGGTGCTGTGGAACGCGCTGCCGAGGCCGCTCAGCATGAACGGGGTGAACTGCGCGGCGAAGTGCGCGTTGGTGGACAGCACATAAGTGAACACCACGGCGATGCCCAGGCCCGCCATGGACCCGGTGGCCGGGGAGACGATCCGGGACAGGTAGACGTACTCGCCGCCGGCCCGGGGCACCGCGCGCAGCAGGTGCCGGTAGGCGAACATGGCCACGAGCCAGATGATCGCGGCGGCCACCAGCGGCAGGTACATGTCGGACTTCGCGAAGTCCGTCAGCCCCGCGTTGAAGTTGATGAACGTGTTGACGACCGCCACCGAGGCAAGCGAGATGCCCGTAGCGGCAGGGATTCCCAGTTCCCGGACCAGGCCGGATGTCTGCCGGATGAAGAGGCGCCCTGACTCGGGGCCACCGGCCGTGGCGGTACCCGCCGCCGCGTCGCTGCTTGCCACTGCCTACCGCCTTTACGCGAAGGGTGAGCGGGGTTTCACGCGTGGGGACCCAGACGACCTGGTGACCCCCAGGCTGACCCAATGGTTAGGCTCGGACAAGAGTTTGTCAATACCTACGAACATATTGCTGTTCCCACAAAGTCCGGGGGCGGTGGGCGCGAGGGTGGTACCGGGGCGGGGTGCCGCGCGGTTTGGGTGGGTACGGGGTGGTGGGAGACGCGAGAAGTGGTGCCGGGGTGGGTGGCGTGCCGAGATGATCAGGTGGGTGCGGGGCTTGTGGGGGCGGCGGGAGTTAGCTCACCGACGGGCAGCGGGCGGGGCAGGGTATTGCCGGGAGGTGCCAGGGGGCAGGCCCAGGCGGGGTCGTAGGCGCACGAGGGGTTGTAGGCGAAGTTGAAGTCGAGGATCAGCCGGCCGTCGTGGCCGCCGAGGTCGGCGCCCTTGACAGTGTCCAGGAGGTAGCGGCCGCCGCCGTAGGTTGACGTGCCCGCGGCCGCGTCCTTGACCGGGACGAAGACGCCGCCGCCGTACCCGGCGAGCCACCACACGTCCAGGTCGCCGCCGCCGGGCAGGTGCACGCACCCGATGCGGCCGAACCGGACGATCCCGTCGGTGCCGGTGGCCACGTCCATGTACTTGGACGGCACCTCGGTGTCCACGGGGAGCTCGAACCGCAGCGCCGGATCATAGGGGGCCACGGGCGCGCCCGGGTAGTCCGCACGCCGGGCCAGCGGAACCGGTGATTCCGGGTGGGTGCGCAGCAGGTCGTCACGGGTCCGGCGCCAGTGATCGTGCGCGGCTGCGGCGTCCGGTTCGGCACGGACCTCCGCATAGAGGCGGGCGACCTGGCGGCGCCAGTCGAGCAGCGTCAGGGACATGCGGGCACCTCCAGGCCGGCGCGGTCCAGCGAGAGCACGTCCCCTAGCCCTATACCCCAATGACCGGGCCTTGAGCGGAATGGAGGTTCACCCCATGAGGCCGACCTCGTCTACGCCGTGGCCTGAGACCGGCCGGGCCCGCGATCAGTGCCTGCGCCCGCGGCCGGTGCCCGGGGCCGGGAGTCGTGCGTGGCGTACCCGGGCGCCGTAGGTGTCGTACATAAGCGCCGGCAAGGGCACCCCGGCTGCGCCGCAAATATCCGTCAGCTGACCGATGTCTCTCACTGCAACTTGCACCAGCATTTGTGTTGCAACCGCGAGATCAAATGTCAGCAGGTTGTGATCGCCCCCGGGGCTGGCCGGGTGGAGCGGAAAACGCTCGCCCGGGCCGGCTCGAAAAGCCTGGTAAGGAAGCAGATGAATACCATGGCGCCGACCCGCCCGACCGCGCTCCACCAACCGACCCGACCGACCGCGCTGCAGAAACCGCTGCGCCCGGCCGTGCTGCAGAAGCGGCGCGTCTCCCTGGCCGCAGAACCGGCGGCAGCGGGCGCAGCACGCCGCCAGGTCCAGGCAACCATCCAGGCCTGGGAGATCCCGGTCGACGCGTCCGTGGCGATGCTGCTCACCAGCGAACTGGTGACCAACGCCATCATGCACGAGACCGGTGAGACCATCACGCTAGTGATCACCTGCGCCTACGGTCAGTTACACGTGGACGTGCACGACACCTCGTGCACCCTGCCGGTGCCGGTGGACGGGCCGCCCGACACGGAGACCGGCCGTGGCTTGATGCTAGTCGCCAACCTGTCGAGTAGCTGGGGCTATTACCGGACCCCCACGGGCAAGGCCGTCTATTTCACGCTGGCCTTCCAGGACGGCCTGAACGGAGAAGGGCCCAGTACGAACGGGGAGGGGCCCGGCGTGAACGGGACCGCACCCGGCCGGAACGGGGAAGGCCCCAGCACGGGCTGACCACCACCAATACGTGGGTCCGGTGAATTGCCAGCCCCCCGCGATCCGCCGGGCCCGCCACTCGCGCCGCCGCGTCCCCGCATCCCCAGACGGGTTGACGCGGCGGCGGCCAGACCGCCTCGCGGGCCGCCGCAGCCCACCAGTCACCTCGATGCGGCGGCCCGCCAGGCGCTCAGGGACGCTGCCCCTTGACCGCCGTGACCGGTCCCCATCCTGGCTGGGGGCCGGTCGCGGTGTTATCGGGCCGCCAGCCGCAACAGCGCCAGCGCCACTGCGCCCGCGCGGCCGCATGCCGCGCGCGCCACTGCCGGCACGGGATACTTGGCAGATGAGTGAGCACGCCGAGCGCAACGGCCCGATGTTCGACGCGAATTTCTGGGACGAACGGTACCGCTCCACGCAGCGGGTCTGGAGCGGCAACCCGAACCCGCAACTGGTCACCGAGGTGACCGGCTGGCCGCCTGGCCGGGCGCTGGACGTGGGATGCGGCGAGGGCGCGGACGCCATCTGGCTCGCCCGGGCCGGGTGGACCGTGATCGCGTCCGATATCTCCGGGGTGGCACTGGAGCGGGCCGCCCAGCATGCCCGCGACACCGATCCGGCGGTGGCCGCGCGCATCGAATGGCTGCGCGCCGACCTGCTCACGCAGCCGCCCGAGCCGGGCTCTTTCAACCTGGTCTCGGCGCAGTACATGCAGTTGCCGCCGCAGCCGCGCACCGCCCTGTTCACCGCGCTCGCCGCCGCTGTCCGGGACGGTGGCATGCTGCTCGTGGTCGGGCACCATCCGTCGGATCTGGGTACCGGCGTCCCCCGCCCGCCGATGCCCGAGTTGTTCTACCCGCCGGAGGAGATCGCCGGGCTGCTCGACGGCTCGTGGACGGTGCGGGCCTGCGAGGCCCGCCCCCGGACCGCCACCACCCCCGATGGCACCGAGGTCATCGTGCACGACACGGTGCTGACCGCCATCCGGGCCTAAGCAGGCCGCCTCCCGGGCCGGCGCGCTAGGCGCCAGCCTGGTTATCGTGCACTGATCATTCCGGCGGGTTGCCCCGCATGGCCGCCTCGCGGGCGATGTCGATCCGCGAACTGACGGCAAGCTTCCGCAGGATGTGGGAGACGTGCGTCGCGACGGTCCGCCGGGACAGCAGCAGTTTGGTGGCGATCTCCGGGTTGGACAGCCCTTCGACCACGAGCGCGGCGACCTTGACCTCGGTCGCGGTGAGGCTGTCCCAGCCGCTGCGCGCCTGCCGGTGCTTGGCATGCGGGCCGCGCCGGATCCCGTGCGCGCGGAACCTGGCCTGCAGCCGGGAGATATCGGTGGCGGCCTCCAGCGAGGTATAGATCTCTATGGCGCGGATGAACGCGGCCCGTGCCTGGTCGCGGTGCTCGATGTGGAGGAACTCCGCCGCGGCAGCCTCCAGCGCCTTGGCGGCCAGCAGCGGCCGCCCGGCGTCGTCGTAGCGGTCCGCGGCGGTGAGCAGCCCGGCGGTGTCGTGTTCGAGCAAGCCGCGGCAGTACAGCGCGTTCGCCTGCCGGTGCGGGATCTCCGACCCATCGGCCAGGGACACGGCGTAGCCGGCCAGTTCCTGCGCGGTGCCCAGTTCGCCGGTTTCGGTGGCGAGGCGGGTCGCGTCGGGGAGCAGGTCCTCGATTTCGTCAAGTTCCTCGATATTCCCGGCGAAGCCGGCGGTCAGCACCGCCAGCGCCTCGGCCGGCCCGGCCGCGTGCTCGCGGTCCAGGCTGCGGGCCAGCAGCAGCGAGCCGATCACCTGGGAGCCGATCCGCTCGGCTCGCGGGGCGGCGGCCGCGAGATTGCCGCGCGCGGCGGCCAGGTCGCCCCGGTGGAAGCGGATCACCGCGGCGATGCCCAGATCGCAGCAGGCCGCCATGGCGTCCTTCAGGTCCTCGGGCAGGGCCTCCACCTCGGCAAGCGCCTCGGTCCAGCGCCCGGTGTCGAAGAGGAGCTCACCCAGGGCGCTGTGCGCCTGCCCCCGGCGGATCACCGTGCCGGCCTGGTCGGCGAGGTAAAGCGCCTGCCGGGCCGCGCCGATGGCCTCGTCGTACTGGTCCAGGTTGCCCAGGGTGACGGCCTGGTTGACCTGAAGCAGAATCCGCAAGTCGGTCAGGGCGGGGTCGGCCTCGGTCACGGTCAGCGCCTGGTCAAACAACGGCAGCGCATCGGTCATCTGCCCCTGCACCCCGGTCACGATGGTCAGCACGTGCAGCGCCCAGCCCATCGCCCAGTTGTCGCCCGCCTCCGACGCCACTTCCAGCGCCGTGGCGCCGACCCGGCCGGCTGTCTCGAAATCGCCGCGGATGCTGTGCGTGCGCGCGGCCAGCACCAGCAGCCGCGCCCGGTGCCGGGCGGAGATCCCCGGCGAAGCCAGCGCCTCATCCAGCGTGGCCAGCGACTCCTCGAACTCACCGACCCGCATCCGGCATTGCGCCAGCGTCCAGTGCAGGTCCACCAGGAGATCGGGCTCGACCGTCTGCGCCAGCGCCCGGTTGACCACCTGTTCGGCTTCGGCCGCTTCGCCGACCCGGTAGAGAGTGTCCGCGAGGCGGCTGACCAGGAAGTCATGGTGCGCCGAGCCGACGGCGGAGCTCGCCACCGCCCGCCGCAGCAGTTCCGCCGCCAGTTGGGGCGCCTGGCCGACCAGCAGATCCGCGGTGCGTGCCAGCCAGCTCAGCATCCATTGGTCCATCGGACCGGTTGCCGTGCTCGGCCCAGCCACCGCCTGCAGCAACTGCCGGGCCACCCGGTCCGCCGGGGCGCCGGCCTCCGCGAGCGCGCGTCCCGCATCGCGGTGCCAGGCCGCCCGCACCGGCACCGGTATCTCCTCATACAGCGCGGTACGGATCAGCGGATGCCGGAAACCCAGGCCACTGCCCGATTCGGCGAGCACACCGGCCGCGCTCGCCTCATCAAGAGCCGGGAGCAGATCCGCCACGCCACGGCCCAGCACAACCGCCAGATCCGGCACCGCGAAATCCACCCCAAGCAAGGCTGCCGCCCGCAGCACCTCGCGCACCGGACCGGACACGAAGCCCAGCCGGTCCGTGATGGCTGCTGACAATGAGCCTGGCGCGGACCCACTCGTCAGCACCGCCGTTCCCGCACCGGTCACGGTCACACCCGAGCTGCGGGCCAGCGCCGCGACGAGCTCGATGACATAGAGCGGGTTGCCGGCTGCGCCGCCGGCCAGGCGCAGCAGCTTGTCGTCCGGCTTTCCGCCGACCAGGGAGGTGACCAGTTCGGCCACCGCGGCCCGGTCCAGCCCAGTGAGCCGCATTCGGACGGCATCGGCCGCCGCACGGCACAGCGCCAGCAGGTCTTCCCGCCGCGGCACCGGGCGCATCATCCCGACCAGCAGGAGCGGCGCCTGCGGCACCGATTTCGCGAGCCGCCCCCAGAGCGTGACGCTGGCGTGATCGGCCCATTGGAGATCGTCGACCACCAGGATCGTCGGCTGGATGGCACACTCCTCGGCGACCAGCGCCAGCAGCTGCTCCGCGAGCGCCGCGGTGACGTCCGTGCCGCGATCCGCGGCCACCTCGCCGCGCAGCAGCCGGAGAATCGTTGCCCGCCGGGGATTCGCCGAGGGTTCGCGGACCCGGAGCCCTTCGAGCAACGGCAGCAGCGGTAAAGCCTGCCCTAGTTCATCCCCGGAGCCCCAGAACACCTGACGGCCGGCACCGGCCTCCCCCAGGGCCGCACGCACCAGCGTGGACTTGCCGATGCCCGGCTCACCCTCGATCAGTACCGCCCCGCCTCGCCCGGCAGTCACTTCCGTCACGAGCCTGGCAAGCGTCCCAAGCTCCGCGTCACGGCCGATCAGCGCACTGGCCCGGGTGGCGATGGGCACGGAGCGAATTGTACTACCAGAACAATTT
>Ga0070730_10001774_pt1 | contig 20337 bp, 15 predicted proteins | sample Coa_R1_3_FD_66447 | JGI IMG/M metagenome (GOLD analysis project Ga0070730, IMG submission 66447) | Surface soil microbial communities from Centralia Pennsylvania, which are recovering from an underground coalmine fire - Coalmine... | ecosystem: Environmental > Terrestrial > Soil > Unclassified ... | reverse complement strand
TGCTTGTCGAGGGCAATAAAATCCGATCTTTGCCTCTGCGCAAGGGGGAATAAAATATATGAAGACGCTGGAAAACGTTTCCTTCTTTTCTTTTCGACGCGGCCACGTTCTCGGATTTCTCTCTCTCCTCCTCGCCCTCGCCTGCTGTTCACCTTCCTGGGCCCAGATGGCACAACAAGGAACCGTAACGGTTAGCGTTGTGGATCCAACGGGGGCCGCTGTTCAGGGTGCGAAGTTACAGCTCCAGGACACCGGCACGAATGCAGTCCGCGAGGCAGAAACCCAGCAGGTCGGCAGCTACACTTTCGTCGGCTTGCCCGCGGGGACATTTAGGCTAACCGTCACCAAAAGTGGTTTCCAAACGGAAGTGTTGGACTCGGTAGTTGTACAAGCATACCGCACCACGGACATTAAGGTCTCTCTCAAAGTAGGTGCCGCCGTAGAAAGAGTTGTCGTTGCCGAGAGTTCCGTCCCTCTGTTGGAAACAACTTCCAGCGCGATTGCCTCCACCGTTGACATGAAGCAGATTGAAGACTTGCCACTCGAGGGACGCGACATTAGCTCGCTGGCTTTCCTCACTCCGGGATTTACAGGCACGCCTGGGAATGGCACGTGGAACGGCCTCCCTCTTATTGCGCAGGGAAACAACATTGATGGCGTTCTCTCTTCCACCAGCCGCATGAAATTTGCAGGCAACTCCGGACCTGGTTTGCAAGCGCGACTCGAAGGCATCGAGGAAATGACCGTGCAGACCGGCCAGACTGACTTGAACCAAGGCCTGGGCACATCCTCAATGCAGGTGAACTTCGTCACCCGCCGCGGAAGCAATGATCTCCACGGTCGAATCTTTGAGGATTTTCGCAACACGGTCCTGGACGCAAACAGTTGGTTCAATAACGCCAATGGATCTCCTCGCACTCCCATTATTCTGAACGATTTTGGAGGCAGCGCCGGAGGCCGCATCATCAAGGACAAACTCTTCTTTTTCGGATCATTGGCCATTTCCAAGCAGCCCGGTGGCTACACGGCTGGTGGCGGAATCAACTTGCTGACCTCAACGGCGCAAACGGGGGTCTACACAACTAACATAGACGCAACAGCGAAGGGCGGGCCGGCAGCTGGGACACAAATCAATCTGTTTCAATTTGCTCAGGCCAATGGGTTGCCTTCATCCGTGGATCCCAATCCTGGCGGAATCGCCGACGAGCTTACTCTCATCAAGAACAACCTCACCGGCGCAACCCTTTCGGGCTCGGGCGACGCCAACCTAAATTCCATTAGCTGGCTCGAAAGCTCCCCCACCACCACCTACTTCCCCGCCGCCCGCGTTGATTACAACATCAGCCAGACACTGAAGCTCGACTTTTCTTTGCAGGAAACTAAGATAAACCAGCCCAATGCTTCGGCGCCGCCGCTACCAGGGAGTGCTTTTGCCAACCAGACCGGCCGCAACTACTCCAACAATTACATCACGTCGGTCGGCCTCACCTGGACGCTGACGCCCAATGTCACTAACCAATTCCGCGGTGGCTACTATTACAACGCCTACTGGTACGGTGTCGGCTCCAAGCCAATCTGGGCCCCTCCCACCAATGCCCCACAGATAAGCTGGGCCTACGGGAACTCTCAGCAGACCTTTACGCTTCCGGTTTCCACCTACTATCCGCTTATCAATGCCGTCGACAATGCGGCTTGGACCCACGGCAACCATACCGTCACATTTGGATTCGACTACTATCGTGAACAGGATCATTATTGGAACCCGCCCGATGGAATTAATAACATTAGTCTCGGTCTGAATTCCGCTGACCCAGCGTTTCAAAAGTTGGACCCCTATCTTACTAGCCTCAATCTGGATCCATCGGATCGCGGGAATGCGGAGGCTCTGTATGCCACTCTGATAGGAAGAGTGACTGGCGTGGGGCCAATCGGCAGCGGTTTCCCCTACGATCCCAAAAGCGGTCAATACGCCTCCACGGCAGGGTCGGCTTATAACCTGGACGAGCTGCAAAAAGGCTGGGGCTTGTACAGCCAAGATTCTCAGCGAGTGACTCCTCACTTTACTGTCAATTACGGCCTGCGATGGGATTTCACGGGCGACGATCACGATCTGACCAAGGCGTACCATGGCACTACGCCTTCGGCCATATATGGCCCCTCCGGCGTCGGCAATCTCTTTAAACCTGGTACGCTTTCCGGAGACATGAACCCGGCTTACGTCGCCAGTAGCCATCAATATAACGCCTGGAACGTCAGCCCCCAGCCCACGATTGGCCTCGCCTGGAATCCTTCCTACTCCGACGGACTCCTTGGCAAGCTGTCGGGTGGCGGCAACACGGTGATTCGCGCGGGCTTCGACGTAAAGCGCTTCACCGAACCATATCAATACTTCTGGAACAACGCGTCCAACCATGGGTTAGCTTTTTTCCAAAGCTACTCTTACAACGCGACGGGAACACCAGCGTGCAGCACTCCCACTCCAGGCTGCGGCCAGTTCACCGCCGGTAGCGTGACGTTGGCTGATCCAGCCACCCCCATTCTCCCGCACGACCCGAACTTCACTTACTCGCCGGGAGCCTATGCCGCTAGCATCCCGGAATCAACGTACACCTGGAATTATTTCTGGGGCGGGGCCGGCATCCAACCCAACATCCATCAGCCCTACGTCATGGAGTGGAATCTTGGGCTGCAAAGGGGTTTGGGCCGCAACAACGTCCTTGAAGTGCGCTACGTAGGCCATCGAAGCGTGCACCAGTGGATAGCGTCGGACATCAACGAGGTGAACATCTTCGAAAACGGCTTCCTGCAGGTCTTTAAGGGCGCACAATCAAACATGGCCATCAACGCCACTCACGGATACGACAATGCGCGGGATGCAAGCGGAAGCTTGTTACCCGGCCACTTTCCACTTTCGTTTGCTAACCTGGGCTTCGCCGGAGATGTAGCCCTTCCGCTCTTTGATACCGCCTTCACTGGTGAGGGTACTAACAATGGCGCCCTAGCAGATTACAGCAATACGGCGTTTACCACCCCGATCGGTCAGGGTGCCGCCGGTGCCGTGGCCTCGACACTTGCATACCCGTTTGGGACAGTGCCCTACATTTGCAACATGGTCGGGTCCTCTCTTGCCCCCTGCACGAATAGCATCAGTAACTCCTTCGCGAGCGAGACGGCACCGGGCCCGTATCCGCTTAACTACTTCCAAGCGAATCCGCTGGCCGCCTCCTTCCCAGGTGTAGGCCAGGCGTGGGAAACTCCTGGAGGCTACGGCAATTACCACGCTATGCAGGTGGATTTCCGCCAGCGCCAATGGCACGGCATGCAATTCGACGTGAACTACACTTGGAGCCACACTCTCGGCTTGCAGCCTGAAAACTACCAAGGTGCAGCGGCCGCTTGGTTGGGTACTGTCAACGAATTCACGGCACGCAACCTCAGACTGAATTACGGGCCGACAACTTTTGATATACGCCATGTCGTTCATGCCAGCGGAACCTTCGACCTGCCCCTCGGCCACGGAAAGGCCCTTCTGAACAAGACGGGTGCCGTCGACAAGGTTGTCGGCGGGTGGTCCCTAGGAACCATCGTCCTTTTTCAAACTGGCGCGCCGTTCCAACTCTTCGGTGGCTATAACACCTTCAACGATTACGCAGACGGCGGTTTGGTGCTGAGCGGCGTCACAAAGTCGCAGCTTCAGAATGGTATTGGGGTCTACCCCATCGCAGGTGCGGACTTCGTTTCCATCATAAATCCCAAACTTCTGACCGGCAATCACTCTGGCAATTGCAGCAGTGTCGTTGGCGGCATCTGCCAGAACACGGCCCCTGGGACGTTTGGGACTAACCCATGGCTCTATGGACCGCACATCTGGAATGCGGACATGTCGCTGGCCAAGGTGGTTCCTTTTGGCGAGAAGGTGAAGTTCAAGCTGCAAGCGGAGGCCTTGAACGTCTTCAATCACACCAACTTCACGATACCGGGCGGCGGGCCATTCGGCTTCGGAAGCGCGAACATTCAGTCATCTCGCTTCGGGCATGCGGGTACGCTGTGTCTGCGATGCAACCTAAGCACTCCAGACCCGAACTTTGGAGCGCGCCTCCTTGAGCTTCGCGCCAACATTACTTTTTAACCCCAAACAGGGCTGTCGCAAGCGGCCCTGCGGGAGGCATTCACCGAGCAGCAACGCCCCTTTACCCTGAGAGGCCTCGATGGGTTTACCCTGAGGCAACGAAGGGCCACACCCCGGGGCACGGTGAATGCCTCCTTGTTTTTGGCTAAGCTCACGAGCGCGAAGACTGTCATCCCGCCTGCCCCGAGCGTAGCCGAAGGGACGCTCAGGGTGCGCTCCTGCGCAGCCTGAGCCGGAGGGATCTGCTTTTCAGCTTTTGCGATTCGGGCTATGCCATTCTTTCTAAATCACTTAAGAAATCTTTGGTCTAAGCTTGACTTATTCTTACTTTCTGATACACTGTATTCTGGCCGTTGGGGCAAATATTTGTGTGCCCGGACTAAGAAAAATGAACGGCCGTCGCCCACCGCTTCTTCACCCAACCAATGATCGCCGTCTATCCGTTTTGTTTTCTTCGCCTTCCGAGTCTTTCGCCGGGCGTCGCGTGCTTGACAGAAACGCTCTTAACTCCTTTCCTATCAATCGTCTGCGAACAACTTCCTTCGCCATGGGCGGGTGGGGTAGCCGGACCACCGCCCACCTCAAGTATCACTTGAACTCGGTTTCGCTCTTTACTCCTCTTGCCTCGAGAGCTGCTAGAGGTCCTTCACTCCCTCGCCAGCTCCTTTTATTTTCAATCACTTACGAACTGGCCATTTTGCAAGTCTTTTCTTTTGATAACGTTGCAACAGTGGGGGGTAGGGGGCAGCATATCCAAATGGGAAAGGAGGTGAGAATCACATAGGCTAGCGGGCACCGAACCTCGATGCTTCCCATTCGGGCCCTCTAAATATATATACTGTCAGAGCCCGCTCAGGCCGAAAAAAGTTCCCGATGCGAAAACGTATCCCAATGACGGCAGGTTTAATCCTGATTATGGCCGTGCAGCTTGTTTCTTACGGGCAATCCCCGCCAAAAGCAAAGCCCTCGCCGGAAGCGCCCTCGGTCAGCTCTTCAAAGCAGGGCGTTGAGCACACGATCGAACTCGCTGCCAAAGGCCGTTGCCAGGAAGCTCTGCCTGTCCTGAAAGCAGTGATCTCGCGTTCGTCCGCGAAGCAAGCGATCGACAAACAGCTCGAATACCGCGCCGCCATGGCTGCCACGAAGTGCGCCATGAGCCTCAATCAAGCGCAAACCGCCGTCGCTGCGCTCTTCATCTTGAAGCGCGACTTCCCTCACGACCCGGAAGTCCTCTACATCACCACGCACTATTTCTCCGAGCTCGCCATGCAGGCTTCCCAGGAACTTGCGCGTGAAGCGCCAACTTCCTACCAGGCCCAGGAACTCCAGGCCGAATCGTTTGAATCGCAAGGCCGCTGGGCCGAAGCCGCGGCGGAATATCAGAAGATCCTGGGACAGAATCCCAGCATACCAGGAATTCATTTCCGGCTCGGTCGCGTCGCGCTTTCCAAAGGCGAGTCCGAGGTGAATGCCGACGAAGCGAAAAAAGAATTTGAGCAGGAGTTGAAGATCGATCCCGGCAACGCGGCAGCAGAATTTTCACTCGGCGAAATCGCCCGCCGCGCCGGACAGTGGGACGACGCTGCCGCGCATTTTTCTACTGCCGCGAAGATCGACTCCGGATTCGCGGAAGCCTACCTCGCGCTGGGCATGTCTCTTGCCTCCGCGCAAAAATTCGCGGACGCCGTGCCGCCGCTCGAGAAATACGTGAAGATTGTGCCGGAAGACCCTGCCGGTCATTATCAACTGGCGATCGCCTACGATCGCACCGGCCGCAAAGAAAGCGCCGCGAAGGAAATGCAGCTCCAGCGCGAAGCTGCCGCCAAAGCGCCCGCATCCGCCACGGAAGCGCCGCACTGAGCATGTGGCCTCGAGCGCAGCACTTGGTTCTCGAGTCATGATTTCGCGCCGCCGCTGGCTGCAACTGCTCGGCCTGTCAGGATTCACGAACGCGCTCGGCTCAGCAAATTGTCTCGGCGCGCTAGAGCCTTTAACAGGAATCAAGTCGCCCTCGCGATTCACCGAGCCTGATGCCCTTCCCGCCTTCGAGGAAGTTCCCACTGCGAAAAGCGGCATCACCTGGGCGCACGTGGCCGGCATCTCGTCCGAAATGTACATGCCGGAAACCGTGGGCCCGGGCTGCGCGTTCCTGGATTACGACAACGACGGCTGGATGGACATCTATCTTGTGAACAGCGGCCCGTGCGATTTCTACACGCCGCCGCATCCGCCGCGCAACGCGCTGTACCGGAACAATCGTGATGGAACTTTCACCGACGTCACCGAGAAGGCCGGCGTCACCGGAAACGCCTACGGAATGGGCGTAGCGATTGGCGATTACGACGGCGACGGCTTCCCCGACATTTATCTCACGCAGTATCCGCACAGCATTCTTTACCACAACAACGGCGATGGCACGTTCACCGACGTTACTGCAAAGGCGGGAGTCGCAGCGCCGGGATGGGCGACGAGCGCAGTTTGGTTTGATTACAACAACGACGGCTTGCTCGATCTGTTTGTTTGCCGCTTTGTCGATTTCGACAAATCGAAGAACATCTATTGCGGTTACGGCGCGGAAAATAAGCGCTGGTACTGCAAGCCAACGGTCTATACGCCGATGCCCTGTTGGCTGTTTCGCAATAACGGCAACGGAACGTTCACCGATGTGAGCAAAGAATCGGGCATCTCGAAATCGCCGGCGAAAGCGTGGGGCGTCGTCGCTGCGGACATTAACAATGATGGCTGGATGGATCTGTTCGTCGGCAACGATACCGTGCCAAATTTTCTCTTTGCCAACCGCAAAGGGCGCTTTGAAGAAATCGGCTCGCTCGCGGGAGTCGGACTCAGTCCGTTTGGCCTGGCGCGCTCCGGAATGGGTGTGGACGCCAGCGATTACGATCAGGACGGCTGGCTAGATCTCTTCGTGACCAACGTGGATCATGAACAGTATTCGCTGTACCGCAACAACAAAGACGAAACCTTCAGCGACGCGGCCGCCGGCTCGGGAATTGCCCCCGCGACAAAAATGATGAGCGGTTGGGGTGTGAAGTTCTTCGATTATGACAACGATGGCAACGCAGATCTGCTGCTGTGCAACGGCCATCCGGACCTGATGGTCGAGCAGCGCCTGCAAAATGTCGGTTACAGGGAGAAGCTGCTGCTGTTTCAAAACACAGGCAAAGGATGGAAAAACGTCAGCGAGCAAGGCGGTCCTATTTTTTCGAAGCTCATCGCCGGCCGTGGTCTTGCCATCGGCGATTACGATAACGACGGTTCCGTAGACGCCCTCGCCTCAGTCAACGATGGCGCGCCCATTCTCCTGCACAATAACGCTGGCCGTCGCAATCACTGGCTCGGTCTTCGCCTTGTCGGACGCAAGTGCAACCGGGACGCCGTCGGCGCGAAGGTCACATATCGGGCCGGCGATCTCGAGCGCCACCAGTTCAAGGTCGGTGGCGGAAGCTATCTCTCCTATCACGATCCGCGAATGGTCCTCGGACTTGGCTCACGAACGAAACTCGACTGGCTCGAAATAAGATGGCCTCAGCCTAGCGGCGCGGTCGAGCGCTTCAAGGATTTGCCCATCGACCGCTACATCACTATCACCGAGGGCAATCCCCAGTGGAAAGAAGCTGCTTGAGTCTGGGTGTTGTCCACGTTGCAGTCGCGGGGGTTTCGACAAGCTCTTCGCTTGTTTAGGTGAGACGCTGTCTAATGCGGCTGCAGCAAATCCGTCGTACTTCGCGGACTGGCATTCCATTTCTGCACCGTTTCCCGAGTGCTGAACAAATCAATATGGTCAAGCAAACAACGCTTGCGCATCTAACGAATGCAGGGCCCTGCCCTTTTTGCGTTACAATTTGTGGATGAGTATTTTGCGGCGGCTTTCACGCTGGATGGGTTCTAGAGACGATATGACTCACATCGTTGCAGGAAACGTGGCACCCGAGTTTTCCTTGAAATCACTGGACCAGAAGCAGTATTCGCTTCGGTCCTTGCTTGAACGTGGCCCGGTCGTCGCTGCGTTCTTCAAAATCTCCTGCCCCGTCTGTCAATTCACATTTCCTTTTCTGGAGCGCCTCCATCAACGGTACGGGTCGGGCGGCGCAACCTTTCTTGGCATTTCCCAAGACGAGGCGCGCGCCACGAAAAGCTTTGCATCCGAGTACGACGTCACTTTCCCGATGGTCGTCGATGATAACGGTTATCCCGTCTCGAACGTCTATGGCTTGACTAACGTTCCGACGATTTTCCTGATAGAGACCGACGGGAAAGTGAAGGTCAGCTCGATGGGTTTTGACAAAAGGGATTTGGAGACGATCGCGAGCCATCTTGCCGAACGCAAAAAAATCGCTCTCGCGCCGCTGTTTCGCCCCGACGAAGTCATCCCCTCCAACAAACCGGGATGAAGCTCGAAGAATTAGGTCCAGTTTGGACCTAGCCCAGGTTCGCCGATCTCCGTTTTCACTCCATTTCGGCGCGCAACCACTGTTTCTTGTGCTTTTCTGGGCCCTTGCGCTTGTCGGGAATCACGCGTGTGACGGCAGGCGCGATACCAGATTTGCGCGCCGCTCGCCGCGCCTCTTTGCCCACATCAATTGCTTTCTTTCTTCGCTTCTTCATTTCCGCCGCAAGATTATCTCAATCGCTCGGCGGAAGGAAGACGTCAGCATAGCTGGCTTCAGTTTTGAAACTGAAGCAGGGATTTACGTTTATGAAGTAGGCCTAGCCCGCTAAAAGTTGAATTGGCACTGCAAATAAAGGAGGCGGTTCGCCGTGGAAGAGGAAAATGGTCCGCCTGCCAAGTTGTTGGACTGGCCAAAAAATGGCGAGCTCAAATTGCCGATTGGATTGTTCGCGTTCACTCTATTGAAGACATTTCGCGCGTTAACACTGAATGTCAGGTTGTACCGATTATCCGACGAATTGCCACCGAACATTCCTCCTCCGTGGTCGCCATGCGGTCCGCCTGGCCCTCGGCCGAATGTGCCGCCACCTGGTCCGCCTCTCGCGGCTGTTTCCTTCTTCTCTCCAAAACCAAAAGTCTTGCTGAACCGCATGTTCAGAGTAAACCGCGCCGGTCCCGTCCCCTCGTTGATGGGAATACCCACCTGCCCAGTCTGGGTCGCCAGGTTAAAGCACCCATATGCAGTTGCCTTCACCCCCGGATCTCCGCACGTGCCGAGGGTCGGGCGCGCATTGTACGTATTAATCCCATACAGGTTCTGATCGGTGATGATGTTAAAAGGAGAACCGGACTGCGCGACCAAGAAGGGGCTAGCACGAAGCCCCCATGGCATGCTGATGGAGCCACCAACGAACGCGCGATGCCGCACATCGAACGAAGCCCGGCCGTAGTCCTCGTCTATGCCACAAGGTGTTCCTGACAAAAGACCGGGAGCCCCACATGGAATGGACGGGATATAGCCGGCGCCGGACGAGTCGCTATGCGCATAGTTCAATGTGTAATAACCCCACAAAGAGAGTCTCGCTCCCATTTGCACTCGGCTGTGCACGATGAGCTGATTCTGTTTGAAGTTTGCGCCCGATGCGTACTCGTATGTAATTTGCGCCGGATTCAATGGGGCCACGGGATTCGGAACGTAGTTCGTGTAAAACTGGTGAACTCCGCGCGAATTGAGGTACGTGACCGACACGTTGGCGTACTTGCTGAGTTGGCGTTCGATCGTCGCTCCGGCTTGTATGATGTAGGGAGTTCGCAGAGTAGGATTCAGCTGGTAAACGACCTGTGGCTGCGTAGTAGTCGGCTGTACCGGCGTGGGCGCATTGGGATTGAAGAATGACGGGTTCTGAATGAGGAATTGCTGCTGGGTGATGCCGTTCTGCAATTGCTGTTGCAAAACGAGGTCCGAAGCAAAGCGATCGTAGAAAATGCCATAGCCACCGCGCAGCACGGTTTTGGGCGACTTGTTTTTTCCCCCGCCTAGCCCCCAAGCAATGCCAATCCGCGGAGCAAAATCGGTATGGTCTCCAAGATTGTTTTGTGTTTCGTAACGCAGGCCCGTGCTCAGCGTAATGTTAGATCGGATCCGCCAATCATCCTGGAGAAATAACGCGCCGTCGAACCATGTGATGTCTACGGCTGCCCCGCCAGTAGCATTGGAATTTACGGCGTAAGAGCTCGGGCCGCCGCCGTTCGACGAGAAGGGAACATTCGCGGCTTGGTCCTGCAGCGTGAGGACATAAGCCTGTAAGCTTGAAATCACCGGGCACGAACTAGGTGGTTTTGGGACGTTACAACCCGTGACAGTCGGATCGACGCGGGAACCAAAAACGTATGCGCCGTTGAATCCGGCATTCGACAAATAGTTATCCCTCGTAGCGCGCAAGCGGCCACCATACTTAATGGCGTGCTTCCCCACATTAAAATAAGTAATGTTCTGGAGTTCATACCGATTTTGCGTGTCCAGGGATATGCCGCTGCCGTTTCCCCCCGTTCCAAAGGCCCCTTGAATCGAAATTGCGGGAGTCGTATTCAAAGGATTCTGGTTGTTGTCCTGATGAATGTATTGAAACCTCGTTTCGTTGATGGTGCGGGGACTGATTACTTGCGTGTCCGTCAATTGAAGAGTGTGCTCTGTATTGAGCACGTTATAGCCGAGGGAAGGTAGTGTGAATCCGTTGGCGCCGACGCCGTCGCCTTGTTCATTGTTTCGCCAATATTGATAACGCGTAGTAAGGGTGTTGTTGGGTGTGAGCTGAAAATCGAGCCGCTGGCTGACTTCCGTGCGCGTGCGCGGATTCGGAAACGCACCGCTAAATGTGGTGATTTGCAAAGTCGCGGGATCCACAAAAGGCGTGTCCACGACGGAAAGATCGTTTAGGTTTCGCCGCTGGAGGTTGAAGAAAAATGACACCCTCTTGCTCAACGAGCCGCCAAGGTTTCCGCTGTATTGCGTCGAGTCGTAGTCAGGCGCCGGTCCGGCGATGAAGGGATTCTTGGAATTGAGGGCCGTGGTATTCCCCATCACCGAAAACTGCCCGTGGAGCTTGTCCGTCCCGGGCTTGGTCAGGATTTCAATTCTCCCGTAGCCGAGCTTGTCGTACTCCGCGGAGAACGGATTCTGATTAATGCGGATTTCGCGAATCGAAGCCTTAGGGGGAAGCTGCCCGGCCGTGAACCCATCAATATACATTTGTCCGCCGTTTGGTCCCGCCGACGGGCCCGCCAGTGCCTCCAATTCCGATTGCAACTCGTCCGGATCGTCCGAGAGGGCTTGGAGGTCCTCCCCTTTCATGACCACCGTCCCTACATTGTTCGCCGGGTCGACGTCTACTTTCGTCGCGTCGTCCGTGACCTGCACTTTTTGCTCTTCCACATAAATCGTCAGGCTGACGTTCAGCTGCTTTTCCTGGTTCGCCTCAATCTGGACATTTTCTCTCGTGAACAGAACAAATCCCTTCGCCGCGGCCTTCAACGTATAGATACCAGGCGCAAGCGCTTTGAATTCGTAGATTCCCTCCTTGCTGGTGGTTGCGTCATAAGAAACGCCGCTGGCATTCGTCAGACGCACCGAGGCCTGGGGAATTCCCGCGCCCGAAGGGTCCGTCACAAACCCTGTCAATCCCCCCGTGGGACCATTGGCCTGGATGGCCGCTTGGCCGGTGCTCCCGTCCGACGGCGCTTGCGCATACAAGCGTGCCGTAAAGAGTGGCGGCAACAACAGAAGGAAGAATGTACTTGCAGTACGCAACAACCGGAAGCTCATCCAATCTCCTGATTTTGCTGGATTGTCTTCAATTCGCGTCCCATTGCTATGGGTTCCCCGCTTCCCCACCGGACGCATCCCCAAGGCTCCACGGCGACAGAATTGAGGAAGCACTGCTATTCGGAGAAGCTTGCAGTATGGGCTCGACTCCACCCAGCATCGTTATTACCGACAGGACGCCGTTCGCGCCTCCCTCGGTAGCGACGACCATCACGGCGTCACCTTTTTGAAAGTCAGAAAGAGTTGCAGCCGGCATGCGATTGAACGTCTGTTGAAAGTCTCCGCCTGCGCCCGGCCCTCTTCCGGGTCCTCCGGAGCCGCTAACCCCTCCTCCACCAGCTTGGCTGCCGGCAGGTTTTTGCCCTTGCCCGGCGGCCGCGTTCGTGCTTGCGCCACTGCCGGCGGCGCCGGGCGTTTGCGAATCCGGCGAAACCCCTCTCAAACGCGCCGCAACGCGCTGCGCCATCGGCAAAGGTAGTTTTCGAATTTGTGAATCCGCGGTGATTCGCACCGTAACAGATTTCTTTGTGGCCAGGTCCTGTAGGCTCATCGTACTTGCTGAAGCATCGATCGAAGAAATCGTTCCCGCAATGTTTCGGAACGTGCCGCAAACAATTTCGGCTGCCATCAACTCGCTGCCATCCGTGTTGCGTGTGCCGCGCGCGCGCAGTTGGTCGCCCGCTTTGATCTGCTCGAGCGTCGCCGGCTTCGCATCATCAAACTTGATCGAGTCAGGAGCATACCGGCGCACGGCGGTATCTTTTGACAGATGAATGGTCACCGTCTTTTTCTCGCCCAGTCCGGGCTGTGTAATCACTATGGAGTTTCCCGCGGCGTCCACGCTGCTCACTAAGCCCGCCGTGCCTTGCCGCCATTCTTCGCGTTCATGAGCCTGCTTCTCAGCGATGCTGGCTTTCTTCATGGCGATCACAGCCGTAGCCAGCACGGTTTTTCCGTCCGCGCCGAGCTGCCCGCGCACCAGGATGCGGTCTCCGGGCAGCAATTCTTTCAATGCTATTGGCACAGCTTCTTTCAAATCCTTCTGCCCAGGCTCGACTCGAACCAGCTTCGCTGCGTCCTGCACCACAACGTTCACGTCGCCGCTGCTGTCTGTCGTCAACACAATGTTGTTCCCGGAAATCGATTTGATAGTTCCAACCGGACGCGCCGCATTAGAAGCCGCGCTAGCGGCTTGCGCGCCAAACGTCCCTGCGGGCAGCACAGCCGCCAGCATTGCGCCGAGAGCCACGCATGCCGTCATTTCCAGGAGCCCTCTTCTGCTCTTCAAATTACAAATCTCCATCGGAAAGCTCACACCTCCTGAATTTTTTCAGGATGACTCGGGCGACGGTATGGGATTCTCGCCCTGGCTTCACGCGCACCAAAGGGGGCATGACGCGTGCCTATTAGACGTAACCCCATGCCCAAAACGTTTCAATCTGTGAAAAAGCCTAACCTGCCTAGTACCTCTTGACCCTTTTCAACAGAGCGGCCTTCAAGGAGTCCCGTCAAATTGTGACGTCGGTCACTGGCTGACGTGCCTCCCGTCACGGCAATTCCGCTCGTCCCTCACCAAAATAGGCCCACTGGAGGCGACCATGCCGGAACCGAAAAAAGATAATCGCGACCTCTTGGACCTTCTCAAATTCGAGCTGCGCTTCCTCGAAGACGGGGGCTATGGACGCTCGCCCCACGCGGCCCGCCGCGCATCCCTCATTTTTGAAGATTCTCTCACCTGCATGAACTTCAACAGCCAGGAACGTACGCCCTGCGAGGCCTGCCTTCTCATGAAGTTCGTTCCGCCAGGCCGCGCCGCAGACAAGATTCCATGCCGCCATATTCCCTTGGACAAGGCCGGCAAAACGCTCGCTTCTTTATACAAATCGGCCTCGCAGGCAGAAATCGAAGAAGCTCTTGGCAACTGGCTGAAAACTACAATTCGTCGTCTAGAACGAGAACTAGCCCCTGCGGCAACCTAGACTGCGACCGATAGCCAGCGCAAGTTCTCTATTCTTGCTTTGATTTCCCATTTTCCTTTTTCTATTTTCCGTTTTCTATTTTTCAATCGATTCAGTGGATTCATCGCATTTCTTCTCGCGCATCCGCTGAGCGCGTACCAGACACAGCCATCACCAACTTGCTTTGAATCAAGTGACTATTCGTGTCGCCACTCAGAGCCGTGCCTCCGCGCCACTTAAGTCGGGCACGACGAATCGTGTTCGTTGGCTCCGGACTTTGCATAGGAAGGTAGGCCGGGGATTCTGATTACTTGGATCTTCAAATCTGCTTATGAGGATCTCAAACGAGGTGTTTCCCCGATTTGCCAATTTCAATTCTCGGGTTTCCAGCTTCAGAGCTGTTCCAGGTCGCGCTTGCGGCTGTAGCGGTAGGCCATCGCCATGCCTCCGCTCATAAACACCGCGGCGGGAATCAACAGAAGAAGGACGGCTTTGTTGACAGCACGCTGGCCACCCTTCGAGCTGGCTTCTACGTAGCTCGAACACATCGCGCAGCCCTGGCTGAAAGCAGGAGGCGCAGCGCACAAGCTGCAAAGGAAAGCCAACGCTGACAATGCAAAACGAATCTTCATTGCCCTTTCGAAATTACTTCACGCCAAGAGTAATAATACGCTCCGCATCCGGGAAAAAGAAGATGGTCATCAGAATCAGGCATGCCACCACGGAGACCATGGTGATCCACTTCATGCGCGAAACTTCGTACCGCAGGTGCATGAAGAAACCGATGATCAACGCCGCCTTGATCAGCGACAAGCCCATCAGAATCGTCAGCATTTTCGCCGGCGACATGTTCTGATAGGTCAAGTAAACCTCGATCGCCGTCATCAGGAGCAGCGCGCCCCACACCCAGAAGAATTGCCCCTTCTTGTGATGACGCTGCTCTTCGGCTACGCGTTCCGCAAGTGCGATTTGGAATTCATCCATTTTCGTCAGGCTCCTAAAGAATTCTTGCCGACATCAAATACACCAAAGGGAAAATGAACATCCAAACGAGGTCGACGAAGTGCCAATACAAGCCAGCCACTTCCACATCGGAGGCATCGTAAACTTTCGGCTTCAGCCACAGAATGATGGCGCAGACAATCGCCGCAAGCAGCAGCACGTGCGCGCCGTAATGGAAGGGGCTGTAGCTAGGCGTCGCGAGCCACGCGATGAGCCAAAGCGCCACAAGAATGGGAATGAATTTCTTCCGCAACGCGACCACGCCGAGATAAACGATGCCCAGCGTGACGTGCAGCATGTGCATGCCGGTCAACGTAAAGAAGGTGGATGGAAATTGCGGGACGGTCTTCGCCACGTTGGCGAATTCTGCGCTCACTGCGTGACCGGGAACCGGCGGGAAAAACGGCAGCGTCATGCCTTCGCCGATCAACTTGCTCCATTCCATCCCGTGCAGAATGACGAACCCTGCGCCGCAAGCGATCGTGGCCAGCAGCCACAGCGTCTGCGCCTTCGCGTCCTTCTGAACTGATGCGCGCACGGCCAGCACCATGGTCAGCGAACTGGTGAGCAGGAATGCCGTCATGATCGTGGCGTTGACGATGCTTTCAGAGTGGAATGGTGTCGGCCAGCCCGCCGTCGAGATGCGCCCGTAACTGTAGGCATACAGCAGCGCGCCAAACGTCAGCGAGTCTGACATCAGGAACAGCCACATCCCGATCTTCTTCGAGTACGTGCCGAACAGCGACGGCTCGTAGACTGACGGGATGTCGTGCGTAACCACGCGATCAGCCATGCCCCAGGCCTCCTCGTCGACCAGCTATCGTGCAAACTCGAGCAAAAGCAAAATGTAAACCCAAAGAGCCGCCATGAAATGCCAATACCACCCGGCAACATCCACAACGATGCTGCGCGTCAGCACGGATCGGTGCAGCAGCGTAAACATTCCCGCCACCAGCAACGCAAGCACGCCGCCCATCAAGTGAACCGCGTGGGCTCCCGTCAGTAAATATACGAACGAGCTGCTTGGCGTCGTGGCCACGTAGAAGCCGCTCGCGGCGAGTTGTTTCCACGCCATCCATTGCCCGAACAAAAACAACAAGCCGAGGGCGATGGTCATTGCCAGCCACGGCGTCTTCTCTTCCTCGCTGGCGGAAGCGCCTGCTGCGGGCTTGGCGGTTGCGGCAACAGCTGTCAGTTTTGTCTGCCGCCGTGCCAATTCCATACCGATGCTGCTTATCAGCAAAACCACCGTGTTCACGAGCAACAGCGCGGGCAGTTTCACGGGAATCCAGTCGCGTACCAGTTGATTCGTTCGCGGATCCAAAGTGGGCAACCCCTGCCGCACGACGTAGGCGCTCGTAAACGAAACGAACAGCATCAGTACCGGCGTCAACGCGACGAGCAAACCCAGCCGAGCCCGCCGCAACCGCGTCGGATAATCGGGCAAGCCCTGGCCGGGGCGGCTGTCATCGCCGCCACCAAAAATCGGCGGCGGTCCTCCCTCGTTGCCGCGCGAAACCCGCGGTTCGTCTAAAGTTGCGGTTGTGCTGAAGCTGGCCATAGTGGATCAGTGTTTGCCCTTCTTCTGATCCTTGTCTCCCATAGAGGGATCTGTCTGCATCACGAAGTCCTTCGGGGCGCCGGGAACGCTGTATTCGTACGGACCGTTGTGCACCACGGGCGTCACTCCGCCGAAATTGTCATGCGGAGGGGGCGTGGCGGTGATCCACTCAAGAGTAGTGGCCTCCCAGGGATTGTCGACGGCTTTGGTGCCTTTAAACATGCTCCAGAAAAGGTTGAACAGGAAAATAAGCTGACTAGCAATCGTGATAAACGCGGCGATGGAGATGAATTTCTGTATCGGGGCCAGCGCGTTGATCCAGGCCACTTCCGTGCCTTGTGAGTAGCGGCGCAAGCCTGCCGCCATGCCGTAATAATGCATGGGCATGAAGATGGCGTACGCGCCGATGAAGGTAAGCCAGAAGTGCGTTTTCGCCAGCGGCTCGTTCATCATGCGGCCAAACATTTTAGGGAACCAGTAGTAGGTCGCGGCGAAAATTCCGAAGATGGAGGCCACGCCCATAATCAAGTGGAAGTGCGCGATGACGAAATATGTTTCGTGCAGATAAATGTCGAGGACGGGCTGAGCGAGGAACGGACCGCTGATTCCGCCGACGACGAACAGCGAAACGAAGCCGATGGCGAACAGCATCGGCGACGAAAAGCGAATCTTGCCACGCCAGAGAGTGCCCAGCCAGTTGAACGTTTTGATGGCCGACGGCACGCCGATGCCCATGGTCATAATGGAAAAAGCGAACGCGCTGTACGGGCTCATGCCGCTCATGAACATGTGGTGGCCCCAGACCATGAAGCCCAGGAACCCGATGGCCATGATGGCGTAGACCATCGCCCTGTACCCGAAGATAGGCTTGCGCGAAAACACGGACAGCAACTGCGAGCACAGCCCCATTGCGGGCAAAATCGCAATGTAGACCTCAGGATGCCCGAAGAACCAGAACAGGTGTTGCCACAACAGCGGCGACCCGCCCTTGTGCCCGGTGAGCACTCCGTTCACCGTGCCGAGAGGGACAAAGAAGCTTGTGCCGAGGTTGCGGTCCATCAAAAGGAGAATGCCGGCGGAGAGCAGCACGCCGAACGCGAGCAATCCCAGAATCGCGGTGATGAACCACGCCCAGCAGGTCAGCGGCATGCGCATCAGCGTCATACCCTTCGCGCGCATGTCCAGAGTGGTGGTGATGAAGTTCAGGGCGCCCATTAAAGCGCCAATACAGAAGATCGCGATGCTGATGATCCACAGGTCCGCGCCTAAACCCTCCCCGGGCCCGGCCGATTGCAGCGCGCTCAAGGGCGCGTATCCGGTCCAGCCATGGAGCGGAGCGCCTCCGGTCACAAAAAACGCGGCCACTAGGACGATGAAGCCCAGGAAGGTGGTCCAGAACGACAACATGTTCAGCACGGGAAACGCCATGTCCGGCGCCCCAATTTGAATCGGCAGAAAATAATTTCCGAAACCGCCCTGCGGTGCCGTGGTCAGCACGAAGAACACCATGATGGTGCCGTGCATGGTCAGCAAGCTGAGATAGGTTTCAGGCTTGATATCCCCGATAAACGGTATAGACGCGTTGGGCCACACGAGGTGGATGCGCATCAACAGCGACAGAAACATTCCGGTGAACACCGCCACCAGGGCAAGGAAGAAGTACTGGATACCGATGACTTTGTGGTCCAGGCTGAAAACCCATTTCCGAATGAATCCTTGCGGGGCTGCGTGCGCGTGAGCTGCATGGGCTGCGAAATCGTGAGTAGCCATTTATTGCTTCTCCGCCTCCTGTGCCGCCAGCCATTGGCTGAATTCTTCATCGCTGACGACCTTTAGAATTCCGTGCATCTTGTAATGCCCCAACCCGCAAAGTTCCGCGCAGGCAAACTCGTAATCTCCGGTTTGGATCGGCGTGAAGTGCATGTGAATCGCCAGCCCCGGCACGGTGTCCTGCTTAAAACGCATAGCCGGTATAAAGAAGCTGTGAATCACGTCATGCGACCGGAGGATGACTTCGATTTCGCGATTCACGGGTACGACCATGACTCCGCTGATGACATCATCTTTCGAAGCGGGATCCGCGGGATCCAAGCCCAGCGCCCCCGCGCCGCCGAGCGAAGCGTCTTCCAACTCCGGCTTGGTCGCGCCAAATTTACCGTCCGGTCCGGCGTAGCGGAAATACCAAGCAAACTGCATTGCCGTAACTTCCACCTGGACAGCGCCCGGCTGTGCGCCTTGAAGGCGCTCGGACGACCAGATGGGCTCGCTGGCCAGGTTCAAGCCGACAAACAGAATGACGGTGAGGATGGTCCAAACAATCTCAAGGGTAGTGTTGCCGTGCGAATAGTGCGCTGCCTCCGACCTCGTACCGCGGTCGCGGTACTTCCACGCAAACCATCCCAGCGCAAGCTGCGCCAAGATGAACACAGCTCCCATAAGAATATAGGAGACGGCGAAATGGTGATCGATGCCCGCGGCCGCCGCAGAAGCGCCAACCGGTAGCCACCACGTTTTTGCAATGATGAAGTACGAGCCGATCAAAGTGATAAGCCAGATGACCACCAGAAGAACGAGGCCCATTGAGCGTGAACCTCCCCCAGTTTATTTTGCGTCTTTCCCCACGGAGCACCCCAAAGATCTGCCACTCGCGAAGTGGGGAATTCAAAACGGGGCGAATATATCACAGGTTTTTCTCGAAGCAAGCAAGTTCTTGCATCCAGGAAAAATGCGCGGTGAATGTTGATGAGTGCCTAATGCTGCTTTGCGACGAAACACGTCACCGCAATCGCCAGAAAAATATCGTATTGAAACTCGCATTGACGAATTTTTTTGATTTGAGTAATATCCGGGCGTTCGCTGGGGGGCCGGTGAAAATGTTTGGGGCCTCGCGATGTCTTCAAAAAACGCCTTTTCAATTCGATGGGCAACCGGCGCTGGGAGCTGATTTGCCCTTCGAGTGTGATTTCTCTACTCATTTTCTTTTCCAGACGAAACATTTTTCTCGGCACCAAGCCGCGTGGCGCTCTCTCAGAACATCATGCGCAGAGCTTTGCTCTTTTTGTGTTCTGAGTCAGAACGGGGGAGCGAGATTGTAAAGGCCGATTCGCAAGGGAAAAAACGGCGGATCGGCCGCCGTGCAAGAGTTTCGAGTACCACATAAGAGTTGAGGAGGGTGTGCATGGCGGGTCCGGAATCGGAAACGGTCAAACCTAAGCCGGAGGCGGCGAAATCTCCGGCTGCCGGCGGCGCAGACGCGACGAAATACGTCGGCACTCCTGCTGTCGGCACGTCCAAAGCCGCAGCGGCAGGCGGCCTTGCCACCGTTGGGCCCGAGCCCCGCGCCGCCAACGAAGGACGCCGCCGTTTGGTCTGGTGCGCCGTCACAGCATTTTTGGGCGCGTGGTTCATTGCCTTCCTCCGCTTTTTCCTCCCGCGCACGCTTTTCGAGCCTCCCACCATTTTTAAAATCGGCTATCCATCCGACTACGCGCTTGGCGTAGATACCAAGTTTCAGCAAAAATACCGCATCTGGGTGGACCGCACTCCGGACCGCATCTTTGTTATCTACGCGCGCTGCACGCATCTGGGCTGCACTCCCGATTGGAAGGCAGGCGAAAACAAATTCAAGTGCCCCTGCCACGGCAGCGGCTATGACAGCGAAGGTGTCAACTTCGAAGGTCCGGCGCCACGCCCGATGGACCGCGCAAACGTGCAAATTGCTCCTGATGGCCAGATTGTCGTGGACACTTCGCGGCTCTATCAGTGGCCCAAAGGACAACCGAGCCATTTCAATGATCCAGGGTCTTTTCTGCCGGTGTAAACGCGTGGATTCTTCACGCGCTGCTAAGTTTGTGACCGAGATCGAAAGAGTTTTTAGCGGTAACTAACGGGGGCGGCCAGATGCCTGAAGAGAACAAAGAAAAGACCGGCAACGGAAAGCCCGGTCTTCTGGGTCAA
>Ga0070730_10001773_pt1 | contig 20363 bp, 23 predicted proteins | sample Coa_R1_3_FD_66447 | JGI IMG/M metagenome (GOLD analysis project Ga0070730, IMG submission 66447) | Surface soil microbial communities from Centralia Pennsylvania, which are recovering from an underground coalmine fire - Coalmine... | ecosystem: Environmental > Terrestrial > Soil > Unclassified ... | reverse complement strand
TGACTCAGCCGGAAGAGCTCGAACTGATAAAGGAGCTCGAGGAGTTTCCCGCCGTGGTGAAACGCGCCGCCGCGGCGTACGAGCCGCACCGCATCACGGGGTATCTCGAGGGACTGGCCCGCCTCGCCCACGCGTGGTATCACAAGTCCCGCGTGCTGGGCGAGCCGGAGGAAGCCGCCCGGCTGGTGCTCGCGCGCGCGGTCAAGCAGGTGCTGGCCAACGGTCTCTCTCTCTTGGGGATTCGCGCCCCGGAACGGATGTAAGCGTGGGCCTGCTCGTCGTCGGGTCGATCGCCCTCGATTCCGTCATCACGCCCTTCGGCGAAACCGCCGACGCGCTGGGCGGAGCCGCTGTGTTCTTTGCGATGGCGGGCGCGGTGCTGTGCCCCATTCAGGTCGTGGGTGTGGTGGGCAGCGATTTTCCCGAAGCGCACCTCAAGAAGCTGGCGGCGCGCGGCGTCGATCTGGCAGGAGTGGAGCGGCAGCAAGGCGAGTCGTTCCGCTGGAAAGCGCGCTACTCCTACGATCTCAATAGCCGCGAGACGCTGGAGACGCGACTCGGCGTCTTTGCGCAGTTCCAGCCGCGCATTCCAGAGAAGTTTCGGGACGCGAAATACGTGTTTCTCGGGAATATCGATCCCGCGCTCCAGCTGAACGTACTCGATCAGGTCAAGCAGCCGACGCTCGTCGCCTGTGACACGATGAACTATTGGATCCAGGGCAAGAAGGATCTGCTGCTCGAGCTGCTGCGCCACATCGACATTCTGATGGTGAACGATTCCGAGGCGCGCGAGCTGTCGGGTGACTGGAATATCTATCGCGCGGCGCACTGGATCCTGGGCCGCGGTCCCAAGATGGTCGTGATCAAGCAGGGCGAGCACGGCGCGCTGCTCGTCGATCCCGACACGACGTTCAAGGCGCCGGCCTATCCGCTGCAGGAAGTCTTCGACCCGACCGGTGCCGGCGACGCGTTTGCGGGAGGATTCATGGCGCACATCGCGCGTACCGGCGGTCTCGCGTTTCCGAATCTGCGGCGCGCGATGATCTACGGCTCGGCGATGGGTTCGCTGGCGGTCGAGGCGTTCGGCGTGCAGCGCCTCGAACAGATCACGCTGCAGGAGGTGCGCGGTCGCGTGAAGGCGTTCCGCGATCTCGTCCACTTCTCGCTGGACGGCGAGGAATGACCAAGGCCCCCGCTGACCGTTACGCGGCGGCCGGCGTGAAGCTGGATACCGCCGAAGAAGCCAAGCGCCGTATCGCCGAGCTGGTGCGCGGCACGCGGACGCAATTCGCGCGCGGGGCCGTTGGCGGCTTCGGAGGGATGGTGCGGGTGCCGGACGGCTACAAGAAACCGGTGCTCGTGATGTCGACCGACGGTGTGGGTTCCAAAGTCCTGGTCGCCGCAATGGCGGGCGTGCACGATACGGTCGGCGAAGATCTCGTCAACCATTCCGTCAACGACATCCTCGTGCACGGCGCCACGCCGCTCGCCTTCCTCGATTATATCGCTGCCGGCACGCTCGTCCCCGAGATTGCCGAGCAGATCGTGTCCGGCGTGGCGCGCGCCTGTCGCGCGCACGAGATGACGCTGGCCGGCGGTGAGACGGCGCAGCTGCCGGATCTCTATCAACCAGGCCAGTACGATCTCGCGGGCGCGATCGTGGGCATCGTCGAAGAGGACAAAGCGTTGCACGGCGATCGCGTGACCGCGGCCGACCAGCTGATCGGTTACGCGTCGACCGGGCTGCACACGAACGGCTACACGCTGGCGCGCCGCATCGTGTTCGAATGGATGAAGCTCGGCATCGACGATCCGTTCCCCGAGACGGGGCAGACGGTCGGCCAGACCCTGCTCGCCGTCCACCGGAGCTACGCCGCAGCGGTGCGCCCCATCCTCGGCGACGTGCATGCACTGGCGCACATCACCGGCGGCGGGATCGTCGGCAATCTGGTGCGGGTCCTGCCCGCCGGCGTCGAGGCGGTGATCGATGCGGGCAGCTGGCCGTGGCCGCCGCTGTTTCGCGTGCTGATGCGCGCCGGGCAGGTCAGTAGAGATGAGATGCGGCGCGTTTTCAATCTGGGAGTTGGGATGATTGCCGTGGTGGCGCGCGACGACGTCGAGACCGCATTCCGCGCGGCCGCGCGTGCGCAAGTGGCGGCATGGCTCATAGGAGAGATCCGGTCCGTGCGTCCGAGCGGGTCCGCCCCTCCGAAGGTGCGATTTGAAGAAAGATAGGGAGCTGGATGCGATGCGCCGCGCCCTCGATCTCGCCTGGCGCGGCTGGGGTCGCGTCTCTCCCAATCCGATTGTCGGTGCGGTCGTCTTGCGCGCCAACGAGATGGTTGCCGAAGGATGGCATGCGGAGTTCGGCGGGCCGCACGCGGAGCTGCATGCGCTCCACGCTGCCGGAGAGAAGGCGCGCGGCGCTACACTCGTCGTCACGCTCGAGCCTTGCGCGCATCACGGGAAGACGCCGCCATGCACCGACGCGATCCGCGCGGCCGGCATCAAACGCGTGGTCGCCGCCGTGCGCGATCCGGATCCCGAAGCGCGCGGCGGGGTCGAAATCCTCAAGCGCGCGGGGATTGACACACAGCTCGGACTCCTCGCGGAAGAGGCGGCGGCGCAAAACGCGCCGTTCCTTTTTACTCGCCAGCAGACCGACCGGCCGTTCGTCGCCCTGAAGCTCGCCACCTCGATCGACGGCCGGATCGCGGACGCGGGCGGCCGCTCGCAGTGGATCTCCGGACCCGAGGCCCGCGATCACGTGCACTGGCTGCGCGCCGGCTTCGACGCGATCGCCGTCGGGGGAACGACGGCGCTCACCGACAACCCGCAGCTCACCGCCCGCGGCGGCATCACGCCGCGCAAGCCGCCGGTACGGATCGTGTTCGATCGGCGCGCGATGCTGAATCCTGGCGTCTCGCTGGTGCAAACCGCACGGGAAGTCCCCACGTGGGTGGTCGCATCGCCCGAGGCGCCGATGGCGAATGTGTCGGTGCTCGAGGGAAACGGCGTCCGCGTCTTTCGGCCCGAGACCTTGTCGCAAGCATTTGCGCAGCTGCGGTTGGCCGGGATCCAATCGTTGTTGTGCGAAGGTGGCGGCGCGCTCGGCACCAAGCTGCTGACGGAAGGATTGGTCGACCGTTTGTACTGGGTGCAGGCACCGGTCTGGCTCGGAGAGGGCTCCGTGCCTGCTTTTCCAGGGATTCCGGCCTTTCCATTGGGCGAAGCGCCGCGCTGGATTCCCGTGGAGCGGCGCTCCCTGGGCTCTGATACATTATTGGTCTTGGATCGGCGGCTATGTTTACCGGAATCGTAGATGCGGTGGGCAGGATAGACGCGGTGCACGTCAATAACGGCGTGGAACTGCGTGTAAAGGCGTCCTACAAAGGCGTGAAGAAGGGTGAGAGCATCGCCCTGAACGGCGCCTGCTTGACTGTCGAGCGAGTCGTGAAGGGCGGCTTTACGGTCCATGCGGTACAGACGACGCTTGGCCGGACGCTGATTGGTGAATGGCGGAAGGGGCGCGCGGTGAATCTTGAACGCGCTCTCAAGGCGAGTGACCGGTTTGGCGGCCACTTTGTCCAGGGCCACGTCGACGGCGTCGGCACGGTGGACCGCGTCGCGGAAGCGGACGATGCGCTGTTGGTAGACATCCGCGTGCCGCGTGAAGTCGAGGAAACGACCGTGTTGCACGGCGCGATCACCGTGGACGGCGTTAGCCTGACGGTGAACACGTTGCCGCGGTCGGGCGTTGTGCAAGTGTCGCTGGTGCCGTTCACACGCGCGCACACGACGTTGGGAAAGCTGGCCGCGGGTGACAGGGTGCACGTCGAGGCCGACGTGCTCGGAAAGTACGTGAGGCAGCTATGTCGTTCAGCGCAGTAGAACAGGCGATTGCGGATATTCGCGCGGGCAAGCTCGTCATCGTGGCGGACGACGAGCGGCGCGAGAACGAGGGCGATCTGGTCGGGGCGGCCGAAAAGGTCAGCGCCGAGATGATCAACTTCATGGCGACGCACGCCCGCGGCCTGATCTGCATGCCGCTCACGCCGGAGCGCTGCCAGGCGCTCGGGCTGCCGCAGATGACCGAGCACAACAACGAGTCGCACGAGACGGCGTTCACGATCAGCGTCGACGCCGCCGCACGCTTCGGCGTGACGACGGGGATTTCGGCGGCCGACCGGGCCGCGACGATTCGCGTCGCCATCGATCCTTCGACCGTTCCGGCGGACCTGCGGCGTCCGGGCCACGTCTTTCCGCTGCGCGCTCGGCCCGGCGGCGTGCTGCAGCGCGTCGGCCAAACGGAAGCCAGTATCGACCTCGCGCGCCTGGCGGGACTGTATCCCGCGGGCGTCATCTGCGAGATCCTGAACGCCGACGGCAGCATGGCGCGCCGACGCGACCTCGAGCGCTTCGCGGAGCAGCACGGGCTGACCTTCATCACCGTCGCGCAGCTGGTCGCCTACCGGCTCAAACACGAGCGGCTCGTCCATCGTGTCGCCGAAGCGCGGCTGCCCACCCCGTTCGGTGAGTTCCGCATCATCGGCTATCGCAACGACGTCGATTCCGCCGAGCATATCGCGCTGGTTTTTGGAGACGTCGCGGGCAAGCAGAGCGTGCTGGTGCGGATGCACTCGAAGTGCCTGACCGGCGACGTGTTCGGCTCGGCGCGCTGCGATTGCGGCTGGCAGCTCCACAGCGCGATGCGGATGATCGCCGAAGCCGGGGCCGGGGTCGTCGTCTATCTCGACCAGGAGGGGCGGGGCATCGGTCTGCTGAACAAGTTGAAGGCGTACGAGCTGCAGGATCAGGGCCACGACACGGTGGAGGCCAACGAGAAGCTTGGCTTCAAGCCCGATCTCCGAAACTACGGCATCGGCGCGCAGATCCTGCTCGATCTCGGACTCTCCTCGATCCGCGTACTGACCAACAATCCGATGAAGCTCGTGGGACTCGAAGGTTACGGCTTGGAGATCGTGACGCGGCTGCCCATCGTCCCGCCGCCGTCGGACGAAAATCGCGCGTATCTCGACGTCAAGCGGGACAAGCTCGGCCACTTTCTCACTCACTGATCGTGCCACATAAAGCTCCGTCTCCCGCGGCGCGATCCTCCGACCGCCAGCGGCGCGTGGCGATCATTGTCAGTCGGTTCCACGAGCACATCACGCTCAAGCTGCTCGACAGCGCGCGCGACGCGCTGCGGCGGGCCGGCATTTCCGACGGCAACGTAGATGTCACTTGGGTGCCGGGCGCGTTCGAGCTACCGGTGGTCGCCGAGGCGGCGGCCGCGAGCGCTCGCTTCGATGCGATCGTCGCGCTCGGCTGCGTCATTCGCGGCGAGACACCGCATTTCGAGTACGTGGCGAGCGAAGCGGCGCGCGGGCTCGGCAACGTCGCGCTGGCCAATCGCGTCGCGGTCGGATTCGGGTTGCTCACGACGGAGACCGAGGCTCAGGCGTTGGCGCGCGTCACCAAAGGTGCCGAGGCGGTGCAGGCGGCCCTCGAGACCGCCGCCGCCCTCGAGAGGCTCGGTGCAGCGCCCCGAGACTAAGGCCCGCGCTCGCGCGCTGCAGCTGCTGCACGCGTGGGAGTTGTCGGGGCGGCCGAGTATCGAGACGGTGGTCGCGCGCGTCGCCACGATCTATGGCGGTGCGCCGCGCGGCTTCGATCGCGGCGCCGATCTCGCCGCCAAGGCCGTGGCCGGACTGCCCGAATTCGATGCCCGCATCGCCGCGGCCGCCGAACACTGGCGGCTCGAGCGCGTGGGTGTCGTGGAACGCAACATCCTCCGGCTCGCGCTCGCCGAGCTGGACGAGGCGTCGACGCCGTCCCGGGTGGTGATCGACGAGGCGGTGAAGCTGGCGCACTGGTTCGCCGGCGCGCGCGCCCCCGCGTTCATCAATGGCGTACTGGACGCCATCGCCCACGAGACCGGCGCGCTGTGAAGCTCTTGCTCACCAATTGGAACGATCGCGAAAACCCCCACGCGGGCGGCGCGGAAATCCACCTGCACGAGTTGTTCGGCAGAATCGCCGGGTGGGGTCACGAGGTCCATCTCATCGCGAGCGGCTGGCCCGGAAGCGCGCCGCGCGCCGTCGTCGACGGTATTCAGGTGACCCGCGTCGGCGGGCGGCACAGCTTTGCGCTGCGGGGCAGAGGAGCAGTGCGCCGCGCGCTGCGCGAGCGGCAGTTCGACGCCGTGATCGAAGACGTCAACAAGATCCCGCTCTTTCTTCCCACGCTGACGTCGCTGCCGTTTGTCGCGATCGTGCCACACCTGTTCGGGACGACGGCTTTCGCTGAGGCCAGCGCACCGATGGCTGCGGCGGTTTGGGTCGCCGAGCTGCCGATCCCGTGGGTGTACCGGCGCGCGGCGTTTCACGCGATTTCGGAGAGCACACGAGACGACCTGGTCCGGCGCGGCATCCCGAAGGAACGAATCGTGGTTATCCATCCGGGCGTGGATTGTTCGGCATACCGACCAGATCCTGCCACGCCGCGCGCCACACGCCCCACATTCTTGTATGTCGGCCGATTGAAGCGTTATAAAGGAGTGGAGTTCGCGTTGCGCGCCCTGAGCCTGGCGCGCGCCACGCGGGAGGGGGCCGACATCACGTTCGATATCTGCGGTCAGGGGGACGACCGCCCGCGGCTCGAGCGGCTGGTGGTGGAGCTCGGATTGAGCGACGTCGTGCGATTTCTCGGGTACGTACCAGAGGACGAGAAGCGCCGATTGTTGCGTCGCGCCTGGGCTGTCGTATTTCCGAGCCCGAAGGAAGGGTGGGGAATCACCAACGTCGAAGCTGCGGCATGCGGAACTCCCGCGCTCGCGTCCGATAGTCCCGGCCTGCGGGAGTCGGTGCAGAACCGGGTGACGGGGTTTCTGGTGCCGCACGGTGACGCGCGGGCGTTGGCTGATCGCATGCTTGCCCTCGCGCAGGATCCGGCGCTCGTCGAGCGCCTCGGCCGGGCGGCCCGCACGTTTGCCGAGGGATTATCGTGGGACACGGCGGCCCGCGCGACGCTCGCGCATGTCGAGCACACCATCGCCGAAAGAGAAAGGAAGCGTTGATTCGATGCGCATCACGATCACCGCCCGCCACACCGAGATCGACAATGAATTGCGCGCGCACACGCGCGAGCTGGTCGCAAAAGTGAGCAAGCTCGTGCGGCGCCCGCAGCACGCGCAGGTGACGTTTACCGAGGATCACGGCGAAGCGGGCGTCGAGATCGAGCTGCATGCGCCGCGGGGGCGGACCTACGTCGCCAAATCCGCCGCGGCCGATCACCGCTCCGCGCTCGATGCGGCGATCGCCCGGATGAAGCGCCAGCTGCTCGACGAGAAAGAGACGCCACGCGCGCGGCCCCCCCGCTCGCCCCGCCGCCCCCGCTCCAACGTCTCCGGGACGCGGTGACGACACCTCCCGCACCGCGGCCGCGCCTCAAAGTCGGTGACCTCCTCGCCCGCAAGGGCGATCCGCTCCAGCTCGAGGTTCTCACCGCGGAGGTTGGGCTCGAGCGCGAGATCAAGTCGCCGGAGGCATCGAGTCCGGGGCTCGTGCTCGCGGGCTACACCGCGCGCTTCGTCGGCACCGACCGCCTGCACATCCTCGGCGAAACGGAGATCACGTATCTGGCCTCGCTCGACGCCAAAGGGCGCCGCAAGTCCATCGAGACGTTTCTCGCGTACGCCCTGCCGTGCATCATCATCACCAAGGCCCAGGAGCCGCCCGAGGAGCTGCTCGTGCTCGCGCGCGAGCGCGGCATTCCGGTCATCCGGACCCGGCTCAAGACGGCGGAGTTCTACCGTCGCCTCAAGCCGTTCCTGGACGATGCCTTTGCGCCGCGCACCACGGTCCATGGCTCACTCGCCGACGTGTTCGGGGTCGGCCTGCTGTTTCGGGGGCGTTCCGGCATCGGCAAGAGCGAGTGCGTACTCGATCTGGTCGAACGCGGCCATCGCCTGGTCGCGGATGATGTCGTGCACATCACGCGGCGCGGCCACGACGTGCTCATCGGCCGCGGCCACGAGATTTCCCGCCACTACATGGAGATTCGCGGCGTTGGGTTGATCGACATCAACGCGCTCTTCGGCATCCGGTCCGTGCGGCAGCAGAAGCGCATCGAAGTCGTGGTGCAGCTCGAAGATTGGGACAACACGCGCGAGTACGACCGCACGGGACTCGATCAGCAGCGCACGCAGCTGCTCGACGTCGAGCTGCCATTGGTCACGGTGCCGCTCAACCCGGGCAAGAATCTGACGGTGATCTGCGAAGTGGTGGCGATGAATCACCTGCTGCGTTACAGCGGCGTCGACTCCGCCAACGCGTTCAACGAGCGCCTGATCCGCCGGATGCGCGAGAAGGGTGCGCAGCAATACCTCGAGGAAGACTATGAGTGAGCTGCGCGGCGTCATCGTGTCGCACGCCGCGGTCGCGCAGGCGCTCGCCGCCGCCGTCACGGCGATTACCGGCATTGAAGGCGCGCTGACGCCGGTATCCAATGAAGGTTGCGGAACGGAAGCACTGGGGTTGCGGCTGCGCGATGCGGTGGGAACGGGCCCGGCGGTGCTCTTCGTCGATCTGCCCGGGGGCTCCTGCTTCACGAGCTCGGCCCGTTACGCCAAGCAAGGCGGCACCGACATCGCCGTGGTGACCGGCGTGAATCTCGCGATGCTGCTCGATTTCGTTTTTCACCGCGACATTTCGCCCGCCGAGGCCGCCCGCCGCGCGGTCGATGCCGGCGCCAAGGCGATTCGCGTTACGCCATGACCTTGGCGCTCTACCGCATCGATGACCGCCTCATTCATGGACAGGTGGTGGTCGGCTGGGGACAGCCGCTCCACGTCTCGTTCATCGTGCTGGTGGATAACGAAGTGAGCAACAGCGACTGGGAGCAGGATCTCTATCGCATGGGCGTACCGCCGCAGATCGAGGTGATCTTTTCCTCCGTCGAGCAGGCGGCGGAGCGGTTCGCCACGTGGCAGGCCGATCCGCGGGTCGGCATCCTGCTGGTCGGCGATGTCGACACGGCGGTCGCGCTGGCGAGCCACGTGCCGCAAGTGCGGCGGTTCAATGTGGGCGGCGTGCACCATCGCTCCGGAAGGACGGAGCGGCTCCGGTTCGTCTACCTGACGGATGACGAGGCCGCCAAGCTGCGCGCCCTCGCGGCGCGCGGCGTCGAGGTGACCGCGCAGGACGTGCCGACCGCGCGCGCCGTCCCGATCGGGGAGTTCACGTGATCCTACCGCTCGACGTCCTGCTCGCCCTCCTTGTTTGGGGTACGCTCGTCGGCGTGGATCTCGTCAGCATCCCGCAGATGATGATCGCGCGGCCGCTCGTCGCGGGCACGATCGCGGGCGCGATCCTCGGCGACATCCCGACCGGACTCAAGCTCGGCATTGTGTTCGAGCTGCTGCAGTACGACATCCTGCCGGTGGGCGCCGTGCGCTATCCCGAGTACGGGCCCGCTACCGTCGCCGCCGTCGCGACCGCGCACGCCACGCCGGGCGGCGATGTCCTCGGTCTGGGACTGGGCGCCGTCGTGGGTCTCGTGACCGGGCTCCTGGGCGGCCTCACGATCAACGTGCTGCGGCGCGTGAACTCGCGCGTCGTGCATGCGGCCGCTGTGCAGCTCGAGTCGGGAGATCCGCATGCGCTCGTGCGCGTGCACGTCGGGGGCGTGCTGCGCGACGCGCTCCGAGCCGCGCTCGTAACCAGTGTCGGCCTGGTCCTTGCCGGGCTCGCGCGACCGCTCCTCGCCGGCGCGTTGACCGTGCGAGGCGCGCTGCTACTCGCGGTGGCCGCGGTGGCGACCGCGCTGGCCGCTGGCGCTGCTGGCACCCTGCGGCTCGTCGGGCGGGGCCCGAATCTCGCGTGGTTTGCCATTGGATTGATGGGCGGCATCGTGGCGGCGGTATGGCTCAGGTGAACGGCCCTCGTCCTCCAGCGCTCGGGCGCGCGCTGCTGCGGCTGTTCGCCGTGCAGGGCTCCTACAACTACGAGCGCATGCTCGGCGTCGGCGTGGGCGTCGCCGAGGAGCCGTTGCTGCGCGATCTGGGCGAGACGAAGTACGGACCGGCGGTCGCGCGCGGCGCGCATTTCTTCAACGCGCATCCGTATCTCATCGGCCTGGCGGTCGGCGCCGCAGCGCGTGCCGAGCACGAGGGTGCCGCGCCCGATCAAATCGAGCGCCTGCGCGAGGCGTTGTGCGGTCCGCTCGGCTCGCTGGGCGATCGTCTCGTCTGGGCGGGTTGGTTGCCGTTCCTCTCCGGCCTCACGCTGGTCGCTATCGCGTTGGGCGCCGGGTGGGCGGCGGTTGCGGGATTCCTGATCATCTACAACATCGGCCACGTCACATTACGGTGGTGGGCGCTCAAAGCCGGCTGGACCCACGGGACACGCGTGAGTCTCGCGCTGCATCAACCGGTGCTGCAGAAGGCCGGCGCGCTGCTCGGTCCGGCGATGGCGGTCGCCGTCGGCGCGGCGCTGCCGCTCACGGCGCGCTATTTGACCGGCCCGTTCGACTCGTGGAGTCGCATCGCGCTCGCCGGGGTCGCGGCGCTCAGCTTCCTCGCGCTGCGGTGGCGCGGCGATCGCATCAATGGACTCCGGCTGTCGCTCGGTCTGGCGGCATTGGCGCTCGTGGTCGCCTTGGTATGGCAATGATCGAGCGCGACGCCCAGATCGTGAATCCGCTCGGCATGCACGTCCGGCCGGGGGCCGAGTTCGTGAAAGTGGCGAACAAGTTCAAGTCCAGCGTCGAGGTCCACAAAGACGGCGCGGTGGTGAACGGCAAGAGTATCCTGGGTATGATGACACTCGCGGCGGAATGCGGCTCGTCGATTCGGATTCGCACCGAGGGCGAAGACGCGGAGCAGGCGATGGCCGCGCTGCTCGAGCTGGTCGCCGCCGGGTTCAACGAGATGCACCTGAAAGCGCCCGCGCAGGAGGACGAGTGATTCCTCACGGTGACCGGCTGCTCAAAGGCATCGGCGTCTCTCCCGGCATCGCTATCGGACCGACGGTGACGGTGCGGTGGGCACTGCCGGAAGTTCCGCATCGTGTCGTGCCGCGCACACAGGTCGAGAAAGAGGTGCGGCGCCTGCGCGCGGCGCTGAAGGACGTCCGCGGCCAGCTGCTGGAGCTCCGGCACCGCGCCGAGGACCGCGCCGGCGCCGACGAAGCCCGCATTTTCGACGCGCAGATGTTGATGCTCGAGGACAGGGAATTCATCGGCGGCGTTGCCGAGCTGATCCGCGAGAATCACCTGACCGCGGAGAAGGCCTTCGAGTTCAAGACGCTCGAGGTGCGCGACCTCTGGACGGCGGTCGGTAACCCGCTGCTCAAGGAGCGGCTCGCCGATCTGACGGGCGTGGCGATCCGCGTCATCCAGCATCTCATGCACAAGCGCAGCGGCGAGCTGTGGGAGATGCTCTCGGGGCCGTCGATCATCGTGGCGCGTGAGTTGTCACCCGGGCTCACCGTGCAGCTCGATCGCGGCCAGATCATCGGGTTGATCAGCGAGGAAGGGACGCGCACCTCGCACGCCGCGATTCTCGCCCACTCGATCGGCATTCCGGCGATCTTCGGCCTGCGCGGCGCCGTCGCGCGGATTCCATCGGGTTCAAAGGCCATACTCGACGGCACGCGCGGCACGGTGCTGCTCGAACCGACGCGCGCCGAGATGGAAGAGGCGGAGCGGACGGACACGCGGCGCCGCGAGCTCGCCGCGCACCTCGAGGAAGCCGTCGCGCGAGGATCGGTGACCGTGGACGGCGTGCACATCGCGCTGCGCGGTAACGTCGATCTTCCCGACGAGCTCGAGGACGCAAAGAGGCACGGCGCCGAGGGTGTCGGACTGGTGCGCACCGAGTTTCTGATCACGGGGCACAGCGAGCTGCCCGACGAGGAGACACAGACCAGATATTTCCGTCAGATTGGCGAGGCGTTCGCCGGGTATCCGGTCGTGATCCGTACATACGATCTCGGCGGCGACAAATTCCCGGCGCCCTTCCGCACCGCGCCCGAGCCGAACCCGTTCCTCGGGTGGCGCGCGATCCGCGTCTGTCTGGACGAGCCCGAGATGTTCCGCACCCAGATCCGCGCGGTGTTACGTGCCGCGGTGAGCGCCGATCTCCACCTCATGATTCCGCTCGTGACGCGTCTCGACGAAGTCGAGCGCACCCGCGAACTGATGTGCGAGGAAGCCGCGCGGCTGGAAAAGCAAAGCATTCCCGCGGCCAAGAGCGTCCCGCTGGGCGTGATGGTGGAGACGCCGGCGGCCGCCGTGCTCGCCGACCGGCTCGTCGAAGTCAGCGACTTCCTCAGCGTGGGGACGAACGATCTCACGCAGTACACGCTCGTGGTGGACCGAGGGAACGCGCGACTCGCGGACCGGTTCACGCCGCACGATCCGAGCGTGTTGCGGTTGCTCAAACTTGTTGCAGAAGCGGCACGCGCCGCTAACAAGCCGGCCAGCGTGTGTGGCGAGATGGCCTCAGAGCCGCTCTCGGCATTCCTCTTGCTGGGTCTGGGATACGACACGTTGTCCGTCGCGCCGCCGGCGTTGCCTTTCATTAAATGGCTCATTCGTCAAGTGACGACGGCGCAGGCGCGCGCCGCCGCCGAAGCCGCGCTCGCGGCGCGCTCGGCGGAGCTGGCGCTCGATATCTTGCGATTGGCATTGGCAGAAGCGGTCGATTTGACACTGCTCGATCCGGACGCGCGGTTGCCCGCGGGAAGGCGCTCCGATAGCTTGAAACTCCAGGGGAGCTGACAGATGCCAACTCATCGCCACGTCTTTACTTCCGAGTCGGTCACGGAAGGACATCCCGACAAGATCGCGGACCAGATCTCCGATGCGGTGCTGGACGCCATCCTGCTCGAAGATCCCAGGGCCCGCGTCGCTTGCGAAACGCTGGTCACGACCGGCATGGCGGTGATCGCCGGTGAGATCACGACCTCCACCTACGTCCACATCCCCGACATCGTGCGCGGCACGATCACCTCGATCGGCTATACCGACGCCAACTTCGGCTTCGACGCCCAGACCTGCGCGATCCTCACGACCATCGACCGCCAATCGACCGATATCGCGCTCGGCGTCGACAAGGGAGGGGCGGGGGATCAGGGGATGATGTTCGGCTACGCGACGGATGAGACGCCGTCGCTGATGCCGCTGCCGATCGTGATCGCCCACCGCCTGGCCGAGCGGCTCGCGACAGTGCGCAAGAGCGGCGAGTTGCCCTGGCTTCGTCCCGACGGCAAGACGCAAGTCAGCGTCACGTACGAAGGCGCGCGGCCGATCGGTATCGATAAGGTGGTGGTATCGGCCCAGCATTCGGACATGATCGATAATCGGGAGCTGCGAGCCGGTATCATCGGTCACGTCGTCCGGCCGGTGATTCGCGAAGCAGGTTTTGAAGTCGCCGACAACGACGTGCTCGTGAACCCGACGGGTCGCTTCGTGGTTGGGGGGCCGCAGGGGGATGCGGGCCTCACCGGCCGCAAGATCATCGTCGACAGCTACGGCGGCATGGCGCGGCACGGCGGCGGCGCATTCAGCGGCAAAGATCCTTCCAAGGTCGATCGTTCGGCGACGTACGCGATGCGGTGGGTCGCGAAGAATATCGTCGCCGCCGGTCTCGCCAAGCGCTGCGAGGTGCAGGTCGCCTACGCCATCGGCGTCGCGGAGCCGGTCTCCATCATGGTCGAGACATTCGGCACCAGCACGATTCCGCAGGACGCGCTCGAGTCCGCGGTCCGGGAAGTGTTCGATCTCACACCCGGCGGCATCATCCAGGCGCTCAACCTGCGCAATCCTATCTATCGGCCCACTGCGGCCTACGGTCATTTCGGCCGCGCGCCCGAGAAGCGCCGCGTCGGGGCCGGCACAAAAGGCGAGCGGGATGTCGAGCTGTTCACCTGGGAGCACGTCGATCGCGTCGAAGAGCTGAAGGTCGCCGCGGAGCGGGCTTCTCGCACGACACGGAAGGCCAATGTCTGAGACGGCGACCAGAACGAAATCGACGAACGACATCCGGGATATCCGCCTTGCCGATGAAGGCCGGCGGCGCACCGAGTGGGCCGAGCGGTCGATGCCGGTGCTCCGGCAGCTTCGCGAACGATTCGCGCGCGAGCGGCCGCTGGCGGGGAAACGCCTGGCGGCGTGCCTGCACGTTACGACGGAGACCGCCAATCTCGCCGTCACCCTGAAGGCGGGCGGCGCCGACGTCACGCTGTGCGCGTCGAACCCGCTGTCCACGCAGGACGACGTCGCCGCGCACCTCGTGAAGGATCACGGGATCAAAGTCTTCGCCATCAAAGGCGAGGATCATACGACGTACTACGACCACATTCGTGCCGCGCTCGCGCATCGCCCCGACATCACCATGGACGACGGCGCCGATCTCGTGGGCGCGCTCCACATGATCGCGCTCAACCGCCTCGATGACCTCGCCCCGCCCGTGCGCAAATGGGTCGAAACACTGTCGGCAGCCGACCGCAAGGCGCTCGTCGCCGGCGTGATCGGCTCTACCGAAGAGACCACGACCGGCGTGATCAGGCTCAAGGCGATGGCGAAGGATGGGGTGCTGCAATTCCCCGTCATCGCCGTGAACGATTCGCAGACCAAGCACCTCTTCGATAACCGGTACGGGACAGGGCAGTCCACGTTGGACGGTATCATCCGAGCGACGAACATGCTGATCGCAGGGAGCACGGTCGTGGTCGCGGGGTATGGCTGGTGCGGTCGCGGCTTCGCGCTGCGGGCGCGCGGCGCCGGCGCCAACGTGCTCGTGACGGAAATCGATCCGCTGAAGGCGCTGGAAGCGCAGATGGACGGCTACCGCGTCGTGCCCATGGAGGTCGCGGCGCCGGTCGGCGATCTGTTCGTGACGCTGACCGGCAATGTCGAGGTCATTCGAGTAGAGCACATGCGCGCGATGAAAGACGGTGCGATCCTCGCGAACTCGGGACACTTCAACGTGGAAATCGATCTCGAGGGATTGAAGAAGACGGCTGAAGGGCCGCGCCAGGTGCGCGAGTTCGTCGAGGAATGGCGCATCGACGGCAAGCGCGTCTTTGTGCTGGCCGATGGCCGGCTCATCAACCTCGCGGCCGCCGAGGGCCATCCGGCGAGCGTGATGGACATGTCATTCGCGAACCAGGCGCTGGCCGCGGAGCACGTCGTGAGCAAGGCGAAACAGCTCTCCAAGGACGTCCACCGCATTCCAGCCGAGCTCGATCAAGAGATCGCGCGCCTGAAGCTTCAGGCGATGGGCGTCGCGATCGACACCCTCACTCCGGCTCAACGCAAGTATCTCGCGTCCTGGGACATGGGGACCTGATGTCTGGCCCGGTGGGCGGTGGCGGTGGCATGCTGCAGGTTCGAGTCGCTCACCTCGGGCTGGATCGCACGACGAACACGCCGGTCGTCATTCTGCAGGAAAACGATGGTCAACGCGTGCTGCCGATCTGGATCGGCCCCGCCGAGGCCAGCGCCATCGCCATGGAGCTCGCGGGAGTGAAGTTCTCGCGTCCGTTGACGCACGATCTCCTCAAGCAGGTCATCGTGGGACTCGGCGCCGAGCTGCGCAAGGTGATCATCACGCAGGTGAAGGACAACACCTACTTTGCCGAGCTCCACATCTATCGCGGCGACACCGTGATCCAGATCGATGCCCGTCCGTCGGATTCGATCGCGCTCGCGTTGCGCCTCAATGCGCCGATTCTCACCAGCGAGACGCTGCTCGAGCTGACGTCGGTCGATACGAGCGAAGGGGGCATCCAACCCGGCGGGCAGGGCGGCAATCAGCTCGACGCCGACACGCTGAAGTCGTACCTCCAAAACCTCGATCCTGAAGATTTCGGGAAGTTCACGCCGTAGCGGCTTGATCCCGGCGCTCGGTGCTTGCTCGATGCTGCTCGCGGCGGCCTTCCTGCCGGCGCAGCAGCCGGCGGGCTCCATCAGCGTGAGCGGGCGCGTGCTCCGCGGCGGCCGCGACACCGTGCCCCTGCCGAACGTGACTGTGGTGCTGCACCGCATGACGAGCACGAACGCGGGCCCGCTCGATTCGGTGCGCAGCGACGCGCGCGGGCGCTATCGCCTGGCGCTGCGCCATCCCGACAGCGCCAGCACGTACGTGATCAGCATCTGGTACGACAGCATCGCGTACTTCTCGACACCATTGAACGCGGTCGGTCGTCCGGGAGGCGCGGTGGTCCACGTCGACGACATCGTCGCGTTTCGCGCGAGCCCGACGGGCCCGCCGCTCCGGCTGACGCGCCGGCTCGCCACCATCGCCGCGCCGACGAAGGACGGGACGCGCGAGATCCTCGAGATTCTGGAGCTCGAGAATCCCGGTCAAACGACCCGCGTCACGGCCGACACGCTGATCCCGACCTGGGCAGGTCGCGTTCCGGAGCATACGGGCGAGTACCGCGCCGGCGAAGGCGACATCTCGCCCGACGCGATCCGATTCCGTAACGACAGTGTGTTGATTTACGCGCCAATCCCGCCCGGGCCCACCAAGCAACTCAGCTACGACTACTCGCTTGCCGCGGGTACGCGCTCGTTCGTGCTTCCCATCGATCAACCGACGGCCGAGGTGAACCTGCTGGTGGAAGACACGGCCGCGATCGTGTCCGCGCCAAAGCTCGAGTCGCTCGGCCTGAAGGAGCTCGAGGGCCGCCGTTTCGCCGCGTACCGTGCCGCGCCCCTCGCCGTGGGCGATCGGGTCGAGATTCAATTGCCGGCGGGGAGGTTTCGCGCCGATGCGCTGTTGAAGCCGCTGATTGTGGTGGTGGCGCTCGTGATGATTGGCGCGTTGATCTGGGCCTTGCTCCGCAGACGGCCAGCAACTAACGTCAATGACCAATGATCATTGATCATTGATCATTGATTATTGATTATTGATTATTGGTCCGTCGTCAGTCCGCGAATGGAGATACGGAAGCCGGTGCGAATCCGGCGCGGCCCCGCCACTGTAACGGGCATGCGGTAATCGGTTCAACGCCACTGGGATAACCCGGGAAGGCGAACCGATGCGCCCGAAGCCAGGAGACGTCTGCATTCGCGCCACCAGTCGGTTCCCTCGCGGGAGGGATGGTGTTGCGCAGGCTTCCGGTAGCGCTGCTCGTTCTGTTTGCATGCCACACGACGGCCCGTCCGCCCGACGGCCCGCCCGCCCGTCGGATTGTTTCGCTCCTCCCCTCATTCACTGAGATCCTCTTCGCCATCGGCGCGGGTGATCGCGTCGTCGGCCGCACGCAATGGTGCGACTACCCGCCCGCCGCCGTACAGGTACCCAGCGTAGGTGAAGCGCTGCCGCCGAACATCGAGGCGGTTGCCGCCAAGAAGCCTGATCTGGTCGTCCTGTACAACGCGGGTCCCAATGTCACCGCCGCCAAACAGCTCGAGCGCATCGGTATTCGCACGGTGCTCATCGACATGAACCGGCTCGAGGACGTCGCCCCCGCAGCCCGCACCCTCGGCCGGCTCACCGGCTTCGAGCCACAGGCCGACTCGTTAGCGCACGCCATGGACCGGATCCTCGACGAACCCCGCCCAACGCCGACAACCACGCTGGCCTTTGTCGTTTGGGACAATCCGCCGATCGTCATCGGCCGCGGGAGTTATCTCGACGAGCTCGCCACACACGCCGGCGCGAGCAACGTCTTCCACGACGTCAGCGCACCCTCGGCCCAGGTTTCACTCGAGACCATCGTTGCCCGCGATCCCGCGTGGATTGCCGTGTTGTCCGACTCCGGTACACCGCCGGCATTCGCGAAACGGCGCGAGTGGCGCGCGGTCCGCGCGGTGCGCGAGGGCCACTTTCTTCTGCTCCGGGGCTCGTTGTTCGGACGGCCCAGCCCGCGTTCCGGCGAGGCGATCCGGCAGTTCCGGGCCCTGCTCGCCCGATGAAATGGACGTTGTTGATCGTCCTGTCGGTCGCCGCGCTCATCGCGAGCGTGATGCTGGGTCCGGCCGCCGTTCCGCTCGCCGACTTGCTGCACTCGGATATCGTGTGGGATCTCCGCATGCCGCGGGCGTTGCTGGCGTTCCTCGTCGGCGGATCGTTGGGCGTCGCGGGTGCAGGACTGCAGGCGCTGGTGCGCAATCCGTTGGCCGATCCGTTTCTCCTCGGGCTCTCGGGCGGCGCCGGGCTCGGCGCCGTCCTCGCGATCGCGCTCCACTTGCCCGGTCCCTGGGCGCTGCCGCTCGCGGCATTCGCCGGCGCGCTCGCCGCGCTCGCGCTGGTGTATCGGCTGGGGCTGATCGGGGGCGCCGCGCTCGACCCCCGCATTTTGCTGCTCGGCGGCGTCGCCGTGGGCGCCTTTGCGGCCGCAATCACGACCGCCATCGTCTCGCTCGCCGATGCCGCGGAGCTGCGGAACGCCTTTCTCTGGCTCTGGGGAGGTCTCTCCGGCGCGTCGTGGGATGCGGTACTGCTGATCGCCGTCTATGCGCCGATCCCGCTGCTCGTGCTGCTTGCGGCGGCGCGCCCGCTCGACCTGCTCGCGCTCGGCGAGGAGCCGGCGAGTTATCTCGGCGCGGACGTCGAGGCGGTAAAGCGCCGCGTCTATCTCGCCGCCTCGCTGCTCACGGCGGCAGCGGTCGCCGTTTCGGGCGTCATCGGGTTTGTGGGTTTGGTCGTGCCCCATATTGCGCGGCTGACCTGGGGACACCGCCACCGCGCGCTACTGCCCGCCGCGTTCTTGGGCGGTGGCGCGCTGCTCGCGATCGCGGACACGCTCGCGCGCATGGTCGTGGCTCCGCGCGAGCTGCCGGTGGGCGTCGTTACGGCACTCATCGGTGTGCCCGTGTTCGCGTTTCTGCTGCGCCGCTGGACGATCGCATGAAACGCGTACGTCGTGCGTGGTGCCTCGTGCGTGGGACTGCGTGATGCTGCAACTCGACGACGTGACCTTTCGCTACCCGCGCGCGTCTCGAAACGCACTGTCCGGCGTCTCGCTCGACGTCGGACACGGGCAATTCCATGCGGTGTTGGGTCCGAACGGCAGCGGCAAGACGACGCTGGTGCGCGTGGCCCTGGGAGCCGTGGCGCCCCTGGTGGGTCGTGCCGACGTCGACGGCCGCGCCGCCGTTAGCTGGTCGAAACAAGAGCTCGCCCGGCGCATCGGCGTCGTCCCGCAGCGTGAGGACAACCTGTTTCCGCAGCGCGTGCGCGAAACCGTGCTGTTGGGACGCTACCCGCATCTCTCGCTGTGGGGGCGCGAGCGCTCGGAAGATCGCGACGCGGTGGATCGCGCGCTCGCGGCTTGCGACGTGGCGCACCTCGCGGACCGCTGGGTGTGGACGCTGTCGGGCGGCGAATACCAGCGCGTGCGCGTGGCGCGCGCACTGGCGCAAGCGCCGCAGCTGCTCGTCCTCGACGAACCGAGCATGTCGCTGGACCTGCGCCACGCGATGGAGCTGTTCGAGCTGGTGCGCGGTCTCGTCGCGCAGCAGGGGCTCGGCGTACTGATGATCACGCACGATTTGAATCTCGCCGCGCGCTTTGCCGACGCGGTGCTGCTGCTCGAAAACGGCCGCGCGATCGCCGCCGGCGCGCCGGTCGATGTGCTGACGCAAGAAACCGTCGCGGCCGTGTTCTCGTGGCCCGTCGCCATTCAGATGATCGAAGGTCGACCGCAAATGCTTCCCCTCCGGAAACCGAAGGAGTCCCGCCCATGAATGCGACACTTGTCGTGCTCGCTCTCGTCCTGCAGCAGCCGCAGGATACGGTGGTCCTGAAGCCGGTCGTGGTGACGGCGACCCGCGTCCCGGTCGCCGCCGATCTCGTCGCCTCCGCGGTGACCGTATTGCGCGGGACCGATCTCGTGACGCGCGGCGTCCGCACGGTCGCGGACGCGCTCGAAGCGGTGGCCGGCGTCCATGTCGTCACGACCGGAAGCTTCGGCGGGCAGGAGGCGATCTTCGTCCGCGGCGGCGAAAGCGACTATGTGAAGGTGCTGCTCGACGGCGTACCGCTGAATCAGGCGGGCGGCGGCATCGACCTGGCCAATCTGACGACGGACAACATCGATCGGATCGAAATCGTGCGCGGGCCGGTCAGCGTGTTGTACGGCTCCGATGCGGTCACCGGCGTGGTGCAAATCTTCTCCCGCTCGACCAATACTGGCACTGGCTCGTTCGCGCTCGGCGCCGAGGCGGAGGGGGGAACGTACGGATCGACCAATGGCGCTCTGGAATTCGGCGGCAGGGCACGGAGCGTCGAGTACTCGACTCGCGTCTCGCGCTTCACGTCAGATGGCCTGTATCCCTACAACAATCAGTACCGCAATACCGTCGCGAGCGCGCACGTCGCGCTGCAGCCGGACGCGAATACGGCG
>Ga0070730_10001772_pt1 | contig 20363 bp, 18 predicted proteins | sample Coa_R1_3_FD_66447 | JGI IMG/M metagenome (GOLD analysis project Ga0070730, IMG submission 66447) | Surface soil microbial communities from Centralia Pennsylvania, which are recovering from an underground coalmine fire - Coalmine... | ecosystem: Environmental > Terrestrial > Soil > Unclassified ... | reverse complement strand
GGTGGCCGGGACACCGGCATTGGCATCAACGACGCGCACGCATGCCGGAGGTCGTACGGGGAAGCCGGGCAAGTGGAGATGCTGCCTCGACTGGCGTGAGCGCTACCTGCCGCGCAGTTCGCCACACCTTTGCGTAGGCAGTCTCTTGCAAGGGTCCACCATGCCCGCTTCGGAACACCCGGCACTCTGCTCCCACCCCACAGGTATCGATGTGCTCACGGAGAATGCCCACGAGTACCGGCGGAATCGGCACGCTACGAACCTCATCGGTCGAACGGTGCTTGAGACCCCGAGCCGCTCAGGCTTATATCCATCTTTTCGAGCGTCCGGGGATCGAATACCACGAACAAGAACCGGCCGGTAGGAAGCGGCGCTCTGTGCGAACGAGGCATGTCGAAGAGGAAGAAGTCTCCCTCCATCCTCACCAGATAGACGGGATCCTCGCGGCGATTCATGATCTGGTTCCCGCGGGAAGCGTATTCCACCGCTTCCCCCCGGCGGGATGCGACGGCTGTGATGGAGACCGGGCTCGGATCACCGTGCCTAGCGGCGAAATCCAGGCCCTGTCACGAATCCAGGAGCGGCATGCATCATGCCTTCCTTGATCTCGTCCCGGCAGACGGCCGGGCAGCCCACCGCCTTAGCGATCTTATGGGCCAGGGTGGTCTTGCCCGTTCCAGGGGGGCCGCTGACCACTACGAGCGTGGGAATGTAAACCACGTTTGCTGCGCCTACCGCTTGAGCCAAGTCACCGGCCCGAGGCTCGAAGGGGCAACCGGTGCCTCACTGCCTGCGCCTCTCCGCCAACTTGTAAACGATGGGTCAGGTGGGAGCTGTCCGCGCGGTTGGTCCGGGCCTTCGCGAGAAGGTGGGCCCGGGACCGGAGCCAGCCAGGCCCGGGCACCGGCACGGACCGGCCGAGCCCTATGACTGCCTGGCGTGCCGCCGGGCGCAAACCGGCCACGCTCCCGCACTCCCCGATGATGCTGCACCGCGGCGGGTTCCCCGACGGCAGCTGGCACCGCAGCTAGGTAGGCTCGGGCCGAAGGAGGTCGCATGCTGCCCGCGTTCGGCTGGCACGCGGTGCTCACCCAGTGGCAGTTCGCCCCGGTCGTCACCGCCGCCGCTGGTGCCGCCGCGGCCGCGTACCTGTGGGGGGCGTGGCGCGTCGCCCGCCGCCACCCCGCCCGGCCCTGGCCGTGGTGGCGCACCGCCCTGTTCCTCGGCGGCCTTGCCGCGGTCGTGCTCGCCACCGAGAGCGGCATCGGCGCGTACGACGACGTGCTGGCCTGGGATCACATGGTGCAGCACCTGATGCTGCTCATGCTGGCGCCGCCGTTGCTGGTGGCCGGCCAGCCGGTCACGCTGCTGCTGCACGCGAGCCGCAACCCGCTGCACACCTGGGCCAAGCGCGTAGTCCGCTCCCGCCCCGTGGCCTTCCTCACCTGGCCGCCGTTTACCCTCGCCGCGTACTGCGCCATGATCGTCGGCGCGCACCTGACCGTCCTGTCCCGGCTGATCTTGCAAAACGCAATTCTGCATAACGCAGAGCACGTGGCATTCCTGCTCGCCGGGTATCTGTTCTTCCTCCCACTGCTGGGACACGAGCCGATTCGGTGGCGGGTCTCCTACCCGATGCGGCTGCTGGTTCTCGCGCTGGCCATGCCGGTGGACACGTTCACGGGGCTCATCCTCGGCTACGCCAACCGTGGCGACGTGGTGCCCACCGGGCCACGCCCGCCCGGGGCTCCGGCGCCGGTCCAGGACCTGCACTGGGCCGGGGCGATCATGTGGATCGGCGGCGACGCGATCATGCTGGTGTTCATCATGATCGCGGTCTGGATGTGGAGCCGCGACGATCATGCCTCGCTCGGCGGCTGGCTCGAGGCGGCGCGTAAGGCCAATTTCGAGGAACTGGTCACCGGTCATGCGGCGGCTGCCCCGGCGGTGCCCGCGGCCGGTGGCCCGGCTGGCGGCGTGTCCCCGCAGCTCGCGGCCCGGCAGTCCGGGGGCCGGCAGGCCGCGGGCGGGGACATCGACGACGACGAGCATCTGGCCGCCTACAACGCCTATCTCGCCCGGCTGGACTCCGCCGGGCGCGACCGAAGTCACCCGCGGTCCTGAGCCCCGGGCGCCGGCGTCTTCCCCCAGCCCGAAGCGCCCCTTGCCGTGCCTTCGTCCGGCCGCGCCGGCGACTGTCCGCCGGACTTTCCCCGCGATGAGTTGAACCCGATGCCCCCGGCGCCCGTGGACAGACTGGGCATGGTGCGCGTGAGCGGGCCGGTAACGGCGCGCGGCGTCATGGGGCCTCGGGGCGCTCACCCCTGTGCCATCTAGGGACCGGCCAACCGTGGAATGGGAGAGGCCCGTGGGTACGAAACACCGAATTGTCCTGGCGTCCACCGCCATGGCAGGGGCCGTGGCGACGGCGCTCTTCGCCGCCGCGGCGCCGGCTGCGCAGGCGGGGACCGGAGGGTCCTTTATCGGCGGATTTCACAACCTCACAACGATCGGCTCAACCGTCCCGGCCGACGGGGATGTCAATCCGTACGGCACGGCACTGGTCCGTGCGAGCGCCGGCTCGCTGGTCAAGGGCGACGTCCTGGTCAGTAACTTCAACAACTCCAATAACCTGCAGGGGACCGGGACCACGATCGTCCAGGTCTCCCCGCAGGGCAAGCTGGGCGTGTTCGCCAAGATCAACGCGGCCAAGCTGCCGGGTAAGTGCCCGGGTGGCGTCGGCCTCACCACCGCGCTGGAGATTCTGCCCGGTGGGTGGGTGGTGGTCGGCAGCCTGCCCACCAAGGACGGCACCGCGGCCACCGCGTCCGCGGGCTGCCTGATTGTTCTGGACAACCACGGCCGGGCCCGTGAGACGTTCGCCGGCGACGGCATCAACGGCCCCTGGGACATGGCCCTGTCCAGCCACGGCCCGTTCGCGGACCTGTTCGTCACCAACGTGCTGAACGGGACCAAGGCGGCCGGCGGCCAGGTGGTGCACAGGGGCACGGTGCTGCGCCTGGTCCTCGTGGTCGGCGGCGCCCGGCCGCCGCGGCTGATCAGCACCACCAAGATCGGCTCGGGCTTCCCACAGCGGACCGACCCGTCGGCCCTGGTGATCGGCCCGACCGGTGTGGGCCTGGCACCCAGCGGCACGCTGTACGTGGCGGACAGCCTGGACAGCGCGATCGCCGCGATTCCGAATGCGGCCTCGCGTTCCAGCAGTGCGGGGACCGGCACGATGATCAGCAAGGGCGGGGCGCTGAGTACCCCGCTGGGCCTGATCATCGCGCCGAACGGTGACGTGCTCACCGTTAACGGCGCGAACGGCCTCATCGTCGAGACCACCCCGTCGGGAACCCAGGTCGCCAAGAAGATGCTCGACTCCTCGGGCAGCCCGCCGGGCGCCGGAGCCCTGTTTGGCCTGGCGCTGGCGCCGCACAACGCGGGCGTCTACTACGTGGACGACGCGGCGAACACGCTGCGCCTGCTGCACTAGGTCTCCCGAGACAGCCGGGCGGGCGGCCGGCCCCTTACCACCGGCCGCCATGGGTGCCGGCCGCCCGCCCGGTGGCATGTCCGGACGCGACACGCGCTATCGCTTTCTAAGTCAATCTAAGGATCTTGCTAGATCGGGCCATAGGCTTCCATACCGTGGACCCGGTCCGGAATCCGTATGCGCCCGGCGCCGGTCAGCGCCCCCCGGAACTGGCCGGGCGCGACCGCGAACTTGGCCAGTTCGAAGTGGTGCTGGAACGGATAGCGCGCGGCCGCCCGGAACGCAGCATCGTGCTCACCGGACTGCGCGGGGTCGGCAAGACCGTGCTGCTGAACTCGTTCCGGTCCATGGCGCTGCAGCGGCTCTGGGGAACCGGGAAAATCGAGGCGCGGCCGGAGCAGTCAATCCGCCGCCCGGTCGCCGCGGCGCTGCACATGGCGGTGCGGGAACTGGCTCCCCGGCACCGTGCCCCGGACCAGATCGAGTACTTTCTCGGGGTGCTCAAGGCGTTCGCTTCCCGCGACCCGAAGGCGCCGAAGGGCTCGTTCATCCCGCACCTGGGTATCGACGTGGCCCCTGTGCGCGGCCGGGCCGACTCCGGGGACCTGGAGATCGACCTCACCGAGTTGTTCACCGACGCCGCATCCGTGGCGACCGACCTGGGCGTGGGCATCGCCCTGTTCATCGACGAAATGCAGGACGTGCCGCCGGTGGACGTGTCCGCACTGTGCGCCGCCACTCACGAGCTGTCGCAGATCGCGGGGCCGCTGATCGTGGTCGGCGCCGGCCTGCCGCACCTGCCCTCGGTGCTGTCGGCGAGCAAGAGCTACTCAGAACGGCTGTTCCGTTACGTTCCGATCGACCGGCTGGACCGGGCAGCCGCCGACCAGGCACTGCTCGCTCCCGCCCGGCGGGAGGGGGCGGACTTCACCCAGGAGGCGCTGGACGCCCTGTACGACGCGGCCGACGGCTACCCCTACTTCGTCCAGGCGTACGGCAAGGTGACCTGGGACGCGGCGGCGGCCAGCCCGGTCACCGAGTCGGACGTCACGGTGGCCGGCCCGCAGGCCGAGGCTGAACTGGCGGTGGGGTTCTTCGGCAGCCGTTACGACCGCGCCACCCCGGCCGAGCGTGAGTACATGCGGGCCATGGCGATGCTGGGAGACGACCCGGTGCCCACCGCGCAGGTCGCCGACGAACTCGGCCGCAAGCCGTCGAGCCTTTCCCCGTCCCGGGACGGCCTCATCAAGAAGGGGCTCATCTACAGTTCCGAGCGCGGGCTTATCGCTTTCACCGTGCCGCACTTCGGCAAGTTCCTGCGCGCCCAGCCGGTGTGAGCCACGCCGGGCCGGCCAAACTCTCGCCGAATATGGCGAACTCTGCGGTCAATCCTAGAAAGCCTTAGAAAGCCGGAGAGAGACCTTCGGCCGTGGCCGTTGGCGCGCGGGCGGGAGCGTCTTCCGGCGATGGGCCGGCGGCCCGTGGCAGCACGGCGGCGCGAATGGCCGGGCGGCGGGGCCGTATCTCGACCGCGAATACGATGTCGCACTCACCGGCCCCGTCCCGGCCCGGGTAAACGACGTACCACCAGCACAATTCCCGCCACATGTCCACGGGCAGGCGGCGGGTGACCAGGCGGGCGTGGCGCCGCCAGGCCCGGCTGCGGCGCAGCGACGCCAGAGCCCGGTGCGGCGGTGCCACGCGCAGCTCACACGGTTCGGCGTAACCGAGCCGGGCCAGCAACTCGCTCACCTCCGGGGACAATGTGGCCACCAGCAGGAACTCGGCCACGAGGATGCCGAGGTCGAGGGCCGCGGCCGGTCCCGCAGGCGGCAGCGTCAGCTCCCCGCCGTAGATGCTGGCCAGGGCCGCCGCCGCCAGCAGCCCCGCGCGCAGCACCGTACGCAGCCCTGCGGGCTTGCTGCTCAGGCTGCCGAGACACCCGCAGCCGAGGTCGGGCCGGAACTGTCGCAACTCCACCACCGCGCACATGGCGATCAGGAAGAACAGCCCGGTGGCCAGGCGGAACCCGGCCGCCCAGCCGTGCCACGGCCGCCCCGAGGTAGCCAGCATGCCCACGCCCAGGCACAGTTCGGTGAAGCACACCGCCATCGTGGCCGGGCGCCGCAGCCGCGGCGGGAACAGGCTGGTCGCGTCCAGGACCACCAGCATGGAGCGGGCCCGGAGCACCCGCGACATCTTCGCGGCGCACCCGCCCAGCAGGACCAGTGCCAGCAGCGGCACCTGCATCTGCTCGACGGCGCGGACGACGGTCATGGCCAGACCGAGACCGTCGCGTTGAAGCAGGCCCGCTCCGGGTCTCCGCCCAGTTCCACGAAGCTGGCCAGGGTCAGGTCGGCGACCCGGCCGCGCGGCGACGTGCCGCAGGTCAGGCACCGGTCGTGGAACAGCCGAGCGGCGGCCGCGCAGCAGGTGACCGGCAGCACCCGCGTGGCCCCGGTGCACTCGTTGTGCACCGACAGCATGCTGCCGACCGCGAGGTAGGGCAGTTCCGCCGGGCAGGGCGCGCTGGGCGTGGCCTCCGCGCAGCCCGCCGCCGGGTCAATGGCCGGGTACGCGGCGCCGCGCGGCTCCTCGCCTGGGCCGGCCGGCTCGTGCCAGGTGACGGAGCCGCTGAACGTGCCGGCCGCCGTTCTGGCCACCGCCGGCCCGCGGGTTGCCTTCGACGCGAGGCAGGCGGGCTGCGAGGTGGACGGGATGAGCGCCTCCAGCAGGTCGCCGCGGCGCAGCCCGATCATGTCGATGACGCTCCCGGGCTCGAGTTGCGGGAACCGGACCCGGATCCGGTTCGCCGCCGCCGGGGCGATGACCACGGCCTGGCGCCTTCTGGTGGTTCCCTCATCCACCACGAACTGGCCGTCGCCGGACGCGCTGATCGTCCCCGCGGCCCGGCCGATGCTCGCCCAGACCTTGTCCGCCGCATCCCTGCGGCCGGGCACGAGCCGGATCAGCACCCGTTCCCCCGGCCGCAACCCGGTGGCCTCGGCCGGCCCGCCGCGCCAGACGGACGTGGCCGGGATCAGCGCCAGCCGCCGCTCACCCTGGTCCGTGGCGACGACCAGAATCTGCGGACTGGTGTCCAGCAGCGTGCCGGTCACCGTACGAAACCGTGTCGCGTTCCTGGCCCAGCCGCCCGGGTGCCCCGCGCCGTCCTGGTAAGCCGGGCCGGCCGCGGGACTCGTTTCGCCCGGGTGACCCGCCCTGCGGGGCTGGCCCGCGCGGCCCACGGGCACCACGCCCGGCGTGGCGGATAAGCCGTCGCCCGGCCGGGCGGACACCGCGGCCCGGAAGCGCTGCCGGCGGGCGGCCCTGGCCGCGGCCGCCGGCCCGCCGCAGCGCCCGCAACATAGCGCCCCCGCGGGACGACCGTCCATGTCACCCTCCCAGCGGGCCTTGCGGCCCCCAGCGGACCATCGCGACGCTCATGACCTTGCGTAGCCGGCCGGGTACAAGTCAAGCGGTTTGGCCGTTCCTCCCTTAGTGGCCTCACATTTACGTCTTGCCGGCGACTGCCGGGAATGCAGCTGTTTGCGCTATGAACCCGCAGGCAGGAGCGTTACATCGCACGCGTGGCCGTTGTGGCGAAGGGGCCTGGTGTGGGTACCGTTGCCTTGTGAGCGTCAGGGGCGAGCACACGGGCGCGGTGCATCCGCGAATGGCGCCACCGGGGGAAACCCCGGGCTTTCGCGACTATGTGACCTCCCGCAGCGGCTCCCTGCTGCGGATGGCGTACCTGCTCACCCGCAACCTGGCCGACGCGGAGGATCTGGTGCAGGCCGCGCTCGCCAAGACCTACCAGGCGTGGGACCGGATCGAGGACCGGAACGCGCTCGACGGCTATGTCCGCCGGGCCATGGTGAACACGCACATCTCGTGGTGGCGCCGGCGCCGGGTGGAGGAGTACCCGACCGACGAGGTCCCGGACCGGGCCGTCGCCGACCATGCTGGTGACATCGAACTGTCCGATCCGCTGCGCCGCGCGCTCGATCGGCTGCCGGGCCGGATGCGGGCCGCGGTCGTGCTCCGTTACTGCGAGGACATGAGCGAGGCCGAGGTCGCGGAGGCCCTTGGCATCAGCCAGGGAACCGTCAAGAGCACGGTCTCCCGCGCGGTGGCCAAGCTCCGGATTGATGCCGAACTGCTGAATAGGTGACGTTGCGGCGCAGCCGTGGCACGATCCCCCCAAGGAAGTGGTGGCGCCCGGCCCGGGTAAGGCCGCGCGCTTTTGGGAGGTGGCCCGTGCGCAGCACGATGATGGACATCCCGCTGACGGTGACCGCGCTGATGCGTTACGGCAGCACCGCCTTCGCCGATCGCGAGGTCCGGACCTGGACCGGGGCCTCCTCGCGCAGCCAGAGCTACGGGGAGACCGGGGCCCGCGCCGCTAAGCTCGCCGGCGCGCTGCGCAGCATCGGCGTGGACGGCGACCAGCGGGTCGCCACCCTGATGTGGAACAACTCCGAGCACCTGGAGGCATATCTCGCCATCCCGTCCATGGGTGCGGTGCTGCACACGCTCAACCTGCGGCTCGATCCGGCCCAGCTCGGTTACATCGCGAACCACGCGGCCGACCACGCGGTCATCGTGGACGACACGCTCGTCCCGTTGCTGGCGCAGGTGCTCGGGCACGCCAGCACGATCCGGCACATCCTGGTGACCGGCCCGGCCGGCGCCGTGGCCGGCCATGCCGCCCAGCTCGCCGGCCCCGGCCGCGAGGTGCACTCGTACGAGGAACTGCTGGCCGGGATGCCTGAGTCGTTCGCGTGGGCGGAGCCGGACGAGCGGTCCGCGGCCGCCATGTGCTACACCAGCGGCACCACCGGCCTGCCCAAGGGCGTCGTGTACAGCCACCGGTCGGCCTACCTCCACTCGATGGGCGTCTGCCTGGGCAACACCCTGGGCGTGTGCGAGCGCGACCGGGTGCTGCCCGTGGTCCCGATGTTCCACGCCAACGCCTGGGGCCTCCCGTACGCGGCGGTCATGTCGGGCGCGGACCTGATCATGCCGGACCGGTTCCTCCAGCCGGAGCCGCTGGTCAAGCTGATCGAGACGGAACGCCCCACGGTGGCGGGCGCGGTGCCCACCATCTGGAGCGGCCTGCTCCAGCACATCCGCCAGTATGGCGGCGACATCTCCTCACTGCGCCTGGTCGCCTGCGGTGGCTCCGCCGTCCCGCACGCGCTGATGGAGGCGTTCGAGAAGGAACTCGGCGTGCTCATCGTCCAGGCGTGGGGCATGACGGAGACCTCGCCGATCGGCAGCGTGGCACACCCGCCCGTCGGCACCCCCACCGACCAGGCCTGGGCCTACCGGGACACCCAGGGCCGCCTCGTCTGCGCCGTGGAGGCGCGGCTGGTGGGGGACGCCGGCGCGATCCTGCCGCACGACGGCAAGGCCGTGGGCGAGGTCGAGGTGCGCGGTCCCTGGGTGACCGGGTCCTATTACGGGGACGACGACCCGGAGAAGTTCCATGATGGCTGGCTGCGTACCGGCGACGTCGGGACGATCGACCCGCTCGGTTATGTGACGCTGACCGACCGGGCCAAGGACGTCATCAAGTCGGGCGGCGAATGGATCTCCTCCATGGTGCTGGAGAACGAGCTGATGGCGCACCCCCAGGTGGCCGAGGCCGCGGTCATCGGGGTTCCCGACGACCGGTGGGGGGAGCGGCCGCTGGCCACCGTGGTGCTCCTGCCGGACGCCTCGGTGACGGCTGCTGACCTGCGGGCCTTCCTCGCCGAACGGGTTCCCCGCTGGCAGCTTCCGGAGCGGTGGTGCTTCATCGCCGAGGTGCCCAAGACGGGCGTGGGCAAGTTCGCCAAGACGAGGATCCGGGACAGCTACGCCCGCGGTGACTACACGGTGATCGAGGAGCGCTGACCCCGGGGCCCCGCGCGCGGGGCAGCGGGGCTGGCGGGCCTGCGTAATGCTGCAGTGTTCTTTTGCCGGGCTCGTGCTTTGCGGTGCCGTCGCGGGCACCGGTACGCTGATTCGGACCGCTTGGTCGACGGGAGGCTTCGCCTAGTCCGGTCTATGGCGCCGCACTGCTAATGCGGTTAGGGTTCGCGCCCTTCCGGGGTTCAAATCCCCGAGCCTCCGCCCCTGACCAGGGGTTTCCCGAGAGCAACATCCCCGGGAGGCCCCTGGTCTTGCTGTCGGCGAGGCGATGCACGCACAGAGCACGCACAACGGTATTCACTGGCTCCTCCTGTTCATGCGCGGGACAACCGCCGCAGCGGCTTCGGCTGCGACCTCTGGGAAGAGGGTCACGTAGACGTCGTCGGTGAAGCTGGTGCGGCAGTGGCCCAGCAGGGCGGTGATGTACTTGGTGTCCAGTTTCGCTGCTTTGCACAGCGAGGCAGCGCCGTGGCGTAGGTCGTGGAACCGCACGGGTGGCAGCCCCGCCCGGTAGGCGAGCGTCTCGAACCGTACTGACAGCCATTGCGGTGGCACCGCCGTGCCGTCCTCGCGGGTGAAAAGGAGGCCTGTGTCGGTCCAGTCGGGCCCCACGCGAGCCGCTCCGCGGCCTGCCGCTTCCGCCAGGATCGCAGCGGCGCGACCACAACAGACGGAAGCGGCACCACCCGGACACCAGACTCGCTCTTGGGGCCATCCCCGCTCCCGGTCTCGCGGACGAATACGACGCCCTGGTCCAGATTCACCTCGGCCCATGCCAGGCCGATCACCTCATCGCGCCGCAGGCCGCAGTGGCAGACCAGGCTGAACAGTGCGAACAGCCGCTCCCCATCGATGAAGTCGAGGAAAGCCCCCGTGTGCACGGGCATCCACACCATCACCCGGGGACGGCCGCAGCGCCGGGTCTGCCCACATCTCCTGTTTCTCGGCGACGGTCAGCTTCCGCTCCTTGGAGGCCTCAGCCATGCGCTTGTCCAGCAGCGCTCGGAACGCCGACTCGCGCCCAGCGGTCCACGCCAGCGGCCTCACCTTCCGTGCCCGGGGCAAAATGATCCCGTCACACGGGCTGACAGCGATCTTGCCGGGAACGGCCGCGTTCATGGCCGCGCGCAGCGGAGCGAACACGCGGCTGATACGTGCCGGCGACAGTGGCTTGGACGACTTCTTCCGGCGCTGCTCGCCAGGCGGTAGCTCACGCCGCTCATCGTCGGCGCGGGCTTCGGTCAGCCGCCGCAGGATCTCCGACGGGCGCTCGCCGTCCGGCTGTGGCTGGTTGATCTTCATCATCTCGCGGACGGCCTCAGCGACGTGATGGTCGCGCAGGTCAACGAGCCGCAGGTGCCCGAGCACAGGCTTCCAGTACAGCTCGATGGCCTCCTTGTCGGTCGCCCACGAACGTGGTTTCAGGTTGATCTTCCCAGCGATGTAGGCGTCGAGATAAGCGCCGACTCGCAGCGACCGGTCGGGAGCAGCGCAGCGTGGACCCGCTGGTGAAGAACTACCACTGGCTGGACATGGAGGTGGCCCAGCTGGACGCTTACGACCACGGCGCCCAGCTGGTGGTACTGCGAGATCTGTCCGGCGCGATCACCGAGGGCCCGGGGTTCAACGTATTCGCCTACACCGGCGGGCGGTGGCTCACCCCGGCCAGCGGCACCCTGGCCGGCATCACCCGCCGCTCGGTTATCGAGCTCGCCGCCGAAGGCGGGGAGCCGGTGGAGGAGGGACAGCTGAGCGCAGACGAACTGCGCCGGGCTACCGAGGTTCTGATCACCTCCACGGCTGGCGGGATCATGCCGGTGACCGCCGTCGATGGCCAGCCGGTCGGCACCGGCGCCCCCGGGCCACGGGCAACCCTGCTGCGCGACCGGTACTGGGCCCGCCACCAAGACCCCCGGTTCTCCACCCCGGTCCGATACACCGACCACGGGTGACAGGCCCACCCGGAGCACGGCACACCAAACCACCACCCCCAGTGATGAAAAAGGTCAGGGATAACGCCCGCCGACCCGCCGAAGTGTTAGGCGCGGCCGGGTGGTCGCTGATGATCTCGATTCTGGCGGGGCCAGAACGGGTGTTCGGGCTCTTCCGATGCGGCGCGGGGTTGCCCGTGACCTGCGAACCGCTATTTGCGCGCGGTCACTGGGCTTTGGGCTGGCACGCGTGCCCATTGGCCGATCATGAGCCAGGACAACGGGACGAGGCCGGTTGCGGCGAGCAGTTCCTCGCGCAGGTCGTGCTCGACGCTGTGCCGGATCTCTTCTTCGGTGCCCAGGTGGTACTCGACGATCTTGGGGAGCATGCTGCGGGCGAACAGCGCCCAGCGGCGGTGGGCGCCGGTATCGCGAGCGGGGTGGAGCACGAACTCCGCCAGCGGCCTGGGGTGGGGCTGGAGCCCGGCGTCGCGCATCCGCGAGTACAACTCGGCGCCGATGTCGGGCCGGGCGCCGGATCGTTGGAACGTCGAGGTAAACAGGGCCAGCAGCGCCGCGAGCACTGGCTGCTGGGCTGCAGACGTGGCGGTGACGGAGGCCACCTGCTCGCAAAACGCGAGGATCCCGCCGCGGCGGACACGCTTGGCGAACAAGCGCAGCGCCTCGGTGGGGTCGTGCATGAACATCAAGACGAACCGGCCGACGGCGGCGTCGAACACCGGTCCCGAATCGAGGGACCGGGCGTCTGCCTGGCGGAACGAGATGTTGGTGATGCCTTGCGCGGCGCGCCGCTGCTCGGCGACACCGATGGCATCGCCGTCGAGATCCACCCCGGTGACCGAACCTTCGGGGCCGACGAGGGCGCTGACCAGGAAGCTGACGTCTCCGGCCCCGCAGCCGATGTCAAGAACATGCATGCCCGCGCCGATTCCGGCGTTGCGCAGCATCCGTTCGGTCAGCGGCCGGAATATCTCGGCCTGTTCGATCAGCCGGTCATACTCGGCACGGCCGCGGCCAAAGGCATAATCGGCGTCCTCCATGTCTTCGGCTCCCTCACGAGTGTCACTTGATCACCGGCTCACTCGCTGTCACGCCTATGGCCACCCCAGGGCCTGGCCGGCGACCGGGGCACCGAGTTGCAGTATGAGCCAGATCCTGCCGGGGCCGGTGAGCAGCCGCGGTTGCTCCAGCGGGTCTTCGTCGGTGATCAGCAGGCCGGCGACGTTGCCCTCCGCCACGGTGCCGGTGTGTTCGGCCAGGTCCAGTGCCTGGCGGGCGGTGCTGGCCGCGGCCGCGAGGGCCTCCGCGGGGGTTGAGGCCGTGGCGGATCATCAGCTAGATCTCTGCTGCGGTGCCGAGGGAGACGCCGCTGCCGAGCGCGATCTTGACGCCCGCGTCCTGGGCGGCGCGCAGGCTGGCGGCGCCCTCCTCAATGTTGCGGCGAGCCAGCTCGGCCAGCATTGGCGTCATCTCCGGCGGTGCGCGGAAGACTTCGGGCAGGTGCCAGTCTGGAGGGGCGCGGCTGCGGCTGGAACGTTCCTAGCGGTTTGCTGGCCTGAGTGGCATGGCCTCCTGAGGCCTGCCGGTGACCCGCTCCCGTCATTTCCGCGGCCCGGGCAGCGAACCGGCGCATAGCCGGGGCGGGATGAGGTGTAAGGCGGCCGGTAACCGCCCAGCCACGCCCGGCCAGGTGCTCGTTTGCCTGGCTGCCGCATTAGACGACGTCCCGTTCGAGGGCCTGCCCGGCGACCGGAACGCCAAGCCGCAGGACCAGCCAGATGCGCGCAGGGTCGGCCAGCAGTCCCGGCTCCGCCAGCGGGTCGCCGTCGACGATCAGCAGGTCGGCGAGCTTGCCCTCCTCCACGGTGCCGACGTGCTCGCCGAGTCCCAGCGCCTGCGCCGCGGTGCTCGTGGCGGCCGCCAGGGTCTCGGCGGGGGTCAGCCCGTGAAAGATCATCCGCTGGATCTCCAGCGCGACCGCGACCTCCATGTCGCTGCCGAGGGCGATCTTGACCCCCGCGTCCCTCGCGGCCCGCATCGAGGCCGCACCGTTATCCAGGTTCTGATCGGCCAGGTCCACCAGCTCGGGCGGCATCTCGGGCACGCGCTCGGCCGTGGCGGGGTCGACGGCGCCGCCCAGGCCGGCCATCCAGTAATAACCGGACAGCGTCGGCACAAGCACCTGGCCGCTCGCGGCCATCGCCTCCAGCAGGTCGGGCCGCCGATGCAAGAAGATGCCGTGCTCGATGGTGTCCGCGCCGTGGGTGACCGCCGCCTCGCAGCCGGCCAGCCCTTCCGCGTGCGCCGACAGCCGGTAGCCCAGCCGGTGCGCCTCATCTGCCACGGCGGACAGCTCTTGTTCGGTCAGCTGCAGCGGTTCGGGATCTTCCATCTCGTTCGACCGGGCGCCGGTGGTCATGATCTTGACGAAGTCGGCCCCGGCGCGGATCTGCTCGCGGGCCGCCCGCCGCATGTCGTCGGGCCCATCCGCCTCGCGGTACATGCTGCCGTAGAACCGGCCGCCGGGCGCCGTGGCCGAGATGATCTTGCCGCAGGTCAGCACGCGGGGCCCGGCGAACGCGCCGTAGCGCATCGCCTGGCGGGCTTCCTGCGGCCACTGGCCCTGGGCGCCGGTGAACCGGATGGTCGTGACGCCCATGCGCAAAAACTCGCGCAGCCCGGCCTGCAGGAAGTGCGCCGGGGTCCCGGGCAGGAACGGCTCGGCTCCGCGCAGGGTCCGCGGGGTATCGGCCAGGATGTGCGTGTGGGCCTCGATCAGGCCGGGCAGGAGCGTCCGCCGCCCCAATTCCAGCTGCCGGGCGCCGCCCGGGCACGGCTCGGACGCGCGGCCGACGCGCCGGATCATGCCATCTTCGACCAGGACCGCCGTACCGTCGCGAACTGCGCCCCCGGTGCCGTCGAACAACCGGCCGCCGGTCAGCCACAGCCGCCCCTGCCCGCGCGCAGGATCGGCGATCAGGGCTGGGAATCGATGCGGCACGCTGGACCTCCCTTGCCCGGGCCGGCCTAGCAGACGCTACACGCGCCCGGCGGCTATGACGACAGCGGTGCCGGGCTCAGGGGTGCCACAGACATGCGCGATGTCACCGGGACAGGCGATGTAGCCTTCGCAGCCCACAATCTGAGGGTGCCTCACGCAACGTGATCAAACATCACACCGGTAGCCGCGAAATAGCCGCCCAATAGTACGCCGTCTTCTGTTTGGTGCTGGGCTAGCGGTGGCGTTCAGATCAGGTGATTCTGTCGCGGCGTTGATTTGGTGTACCTGCCAGCGCTGGTTTCGCTCCGGCGGGTGTCACGGGACTGGAAGCTGGCATTGGGGCTGGACCAGGGAATGGGCCCGCCGACCGTTCAAGGCGTTTGTCTGTGCCGGTACCGCCGAGGAGATCCTCGACACTGTCTGGACCTGCTGGCGGCGAATCAGTGACCTGGGACATTGGCTGGCGGGTGTCTGCTGGTCGGCCCCTGCTCCGTCTCCAGCAGTTCACGCTGGAGCTGGAATTTCTGGATCTTGCCGACCGGGGTGCGGGGCATCTGGGCGACGAAGTCCCAGCGGACCGGGACTTTGAAACGGGCAAGGTTTTGCTCGCACAGCGCCCGCAGCCCAGCCGTATCGGCTGACGCGCCTGGGGCCAGCTGTATGCAGGCAGCGACCTGCTCGCCGAACACCGGATCGGGAAGGCCGATCACCGCCACTGCTGCCACGGCCGGGTGGGAGGCGATCACGTCCTCGATCTCGCGCGGGTAGATGTTCTCACCGCCGCGGATGATCATCTCCTTCAGCCGGCCCTCGATCTGCAGGTTGCCGTGGGCGTCCATCGAACCCAGGTCACCGGTGTGCAGCCAGCCGGCAGCATCGATTGCGGCCGCGGTCGCCTCCGGAAGTTCGAAGTAGCCCGCCATCACCTGGTAGCCGCGGACGAGGACCTCGCCGATTGCCCCCAGCGCTTGCGTCCTGCCGCTGACCGGGTCAGCGATCCGGACCTCGGCCTGGGGTAGCGGTCGGCCGACGGTGTCCGCTCTCACCTCGGGGGGGTCGCCTGGGCGGACCGTGTGAGTGAGCCCGCAGGCTTCGGTCTGGCCGTAGGAGATCTGGAAGCGCGCTCCGAAGCCGGACTCTGCGCGGCGGACGAGGCTCGCGGGCACCGGCATCCCGCCCGCGGCGAGCAGGCGGACCGAGGACAGGTCGCGGCGGCCGAAGTCTGGATGCTGGGCCAGCAGCTCAACCATGGTGCCGGCAGCTCCGATGACGGCCGGCCGCTCGGTCTCCGTCAGGTCTAGCACGAGCCCAGGGTCGAAGGAGCACAGCACCTGAGCACCGAGCAGCTGGAGGGGTCCCAGGGTCATGAATCCCGAGCCCGAGGCATGAAACAGCGGGTTCGGGTTGAGCCAGCATTCGCCGGGGCGCACGCCCAGGCTGTGGGCCCACAGCCGGGCGGCGTTGGTCAGGCCGCGGTGGTGGAGCAGCACGCCTTTGGGCAGGCCGGTGGTCCCCGATGTGTACTGGATCTGCGCGATGGCGCTCGGTGAAACCGCCGGCAGGCGAACGTCGGCGCCGGCGCTGCTGCAGAACTGCCGCCACTCTGGCAGCCGCACCACGTGCCGCAGCGCGGGCAGCTGATGCCTGATCTGCTCCAGCGGCGCCTTCAGGGCAGCACCCCGGTACTCGGGGACGAGGAAGACACCGGCGGCCCTGGAGTTTGCGAGAACGTGGAGCAGCTCACGCGGGCGCAGTGCGGGGTTGACCGTCACAAGGGTCAAGCCGGCCAGCGCAGCGCCGAACTCGAGCAGCAGCCACTCCGGGCAGTTGGGTGCCCAGACGGCGATCCTCTCCCCGGAATCGAATCGCGCCAGCAGCGCGGCGGCTGCCCGCTCTGACTCGGTGAGGAGTTCGGCGAACGTCCATCGCCGGCGAACAGGGTCGCCCGGCTGGGCGAAGATCAGGCCGGTCCGGTCCGGGGCTGCCTCGGCCGCAGCTTGCAGCACCCCGCCAACGGTTGTCTCCATGACCGGCTGGGAGGTATCGGCGGGCCAGTACGCCTCGAGCAGCCGCGAGCCTTCGGTGATCATGGAGCAAGCTTCCGTCTCGGGTCGACCGGTTGCATCCCCGAGCTCAGGGATTCTTGCCGTCTTCCCGGAGCGTGAGCGCCGCGAGCTCCACTCGTGAGGAGAGGCCCAGCTTGGCATAGGCGTGTTTCAGATGGGACTCGACAGTGTGGCGCGAGACGAACAGCCGACTCGCAATGGCAGGGTTGGAGAGCCCTTCGGCGACGAGCCGGGCGACGGCGCGCTCGGTTTCGGTCAGCGAGCCCCAGCCCGCGGCAGCTCGCGCCGGCCTCGGATGCGCTCTTGTCCGGGGCAGGCGGTGCTGGCTGCCGAAACGGTGCAGAAAACGCTCGGTGGCCGCGAACACGGCGTCGGTGTCGCCGACCCAGGGCAGGTGATCGGCTCCGTCGAGTTCCACATACTCCGCGCCGGGAATGTGCTCGGCCAGGTAGCGGCCCTGCTCGACCTTGATCAGATCACCCCGGCGGTGGATGACCAGCGTGGGGACCGCGACCTTCGGCAGCAGCGACCTGACGTCGGTGCCGACCACGGCCTCGACCAGCGCGGCCGCCATCGCCGGGCTCGCCGACGCCCGCTCCAGAGCGGCCGCCGTCTCACGCTGGGCGGAGCTGGGCAGCAGGCTCGGCGCCAGCATCTCCAGGGTAGCTCCCTGGCCCCAGCGGCCAACGGCACCCCGGAAACGCCGGGCGATGTCCGGTGGCGGCGGCATGCTGGCGGTGCCATACAGGATCAGGCCGAGCGTCCGGCCCGGTACCCGCGCTGCCAACCCGATCGCCGTAGGGCCACCCTCGGAGAAGCCGAAAACGACGGCGCGGGCCGACCCGGCAGCATTCAGCACCGCGCACAGGTCATCGACGCGCTGGTCAAGCGTTGGTACCGCCGGCACCGGATCGGACAGCCCTGTGCCGCGCTTGTCATAGCGGATTACCCGCGCCAACGCCGCCAGCTGGCGGACGAAACGCCGGTAGGCCACCGACTCCCACTGCAGGTCCAGGTGGGAAATGAAGCCAGGAGCCATCACCAAGTCCACCGGTCCCTCACCGGCGACCTGATACGCCACATGGGCCTCACCGCTGCGCGCGTAGCACGTCTGCGGGCGCGCCGACATGCCGCAAGCGTAAAGGACGCCGACCCGGGCGTCTTTCCGCGCAGCCCCTCGACCGATCGCCTGTAGATGGTCCAACCCGTGCCCGGCGGATTTCAAGCCGACGAGCGGCCAGGCGGCCCCGTGAGGAGGAACAAGCCGCGCAAGCAGTCAGGGCTGAGTCGCCCGGAGGCTGCGGCCGGCAGAACAGCTCCAGCGCGACCTGGCCGGGATCATCGAAGCTGATCACCGATCCGCTGCGAGCCGTTGCTACTGCCCATACCTCACACGCTCACATCTGGCCTGCTGTGCCAAGCTGCACCGGCCGAGCCTCCTGACTGCCAGCCTGACTGGGAACCATCGGGGTGAACGCCCAGGCCCTGGGCTGTTACGTGACCCAGGTGCACGAAGACCCGCATTCGCGCGGCCTTCAGAAGATCCAGGCCATGGACCAGGCTGCGGGCGCCCGCTCGGTCGGCACCCAGGCCGCCGAAAGGTTCGCCGCCTACAGATGAATCGCGTGCTGATCAGTGTCCTGCCCTACCTATTGGGGCCGGTTCATCCGCTGGTTGGCCCGGCAGGTCAGGTACTTCCGCCGAGTCCGTCAACTGGGCCAGGTCGCGGTTCTAGCCACGTCGGTCGAGCCGACCGCCTCGCGGAGCGCCTCCGCCGTCAGCCGCCAGTGGCGACGGCACATCAGCATGCATGGTGGTATGAGCACTGTGCAGCCCGGCGCGCGGCAGGTCCGGAGGCTCACCACTGCGCCCCGTCACGGAGATCTGCAGGGCCGGGGCAGGGCGTGACGAGGGCAACCAACCGAGGCCAGCACCCGGTCTCAGACCCAAGCAGTCTGCTGGTAGCGCGGGTCTTGGCGAGATGTACCAGGGCGGGGCAGTGGAGCACTGGACGAGCATCACGCTCCCGCTGTTACGCGCCAGTGACGTTGCGGTCCACGGAAGCCACCGTGGCCGCTAGCACCCGCAGCCACTGCAGCTCAGCCGGTTGCCGGACTCCGATCTATGTGCTCCAAGGCGCTGCAGGCGGATACTGCGGATCCCGATCATCCCGTTCTCGCACTTGTGACCTGTTACGTGCGTGCGATGACACAGGTGACCGGAGGGCGAAGGCGGAGAATGGGCCTCAGCTTGTTTGCGTGTCCGCGCGGGAGACGGGTACCGAGGGTTCTGGCCTCCCGGTCACGCGGAAGTCCGTCTCCTGTCAGCGTCGCGTCATTCCGGCGTCCCGGGATCCTTGGTCTGGATGCGCGGCTGTGGGCGTTCCGCAGCAGGCATCCAACAGTTCCAGGGTGTCTCGCCGCGTCGCTGATGTGGGCAGGCCGGGCGGTCCAGCGAAGCGCTCGCCGGGTGTCCGCGTCCGCCCGGTCACGGGCCCCGAACCTGGCCACCATCGTGTTGACCGGGTTCGCTGGGCGGGCAGACTACGGTGTGGCCGGTGACCGGCCAATGACCGCCACTCAATGCGGGGCCACTGGCCGGTCACCACCTCGCCGCGCGCAGCCGGGGCGTCCGTCGCTTTGCGCACCAACGCCGGTGTAAGCGTCAGCCGCTGATTCTCGATGCCGGGTTGTCCTGGCCGTTTGTCCCGCTAGCGGACAGCTGGGCGAGGAGCCGCCGACCGGTGCGCTCGGACACGCCGACCGCCCGGCCAAGGTCTGTGCCGCTGATCTCGGCTGGCCGGACAGCACTGCGAGCGCTGCCGCTTCGGTGTCCGCCCGTGACCGCTGGGCCTGACCGCGCCTGGCCGCTGACCGTGGCCGCCGCACTGTCCGGCGCACATCCACAGCCGCCGGCCGGCCGTTGGCCGCTGCAGCGACCGGCGGTGCTGGCCGGTCATCGGGCACTGGCTGGCCGTGCCGCTGGCCGGCCACCTTCCGCACCATGCCGATGGCCATCTCGGCGCATCCCATGAACGCGATCGCTGGCCACCCCGACAGCAGCGCGCCTGCCATCCCGTACGGCAGGCCGTAGCCGACATTCGCGCCCAGGGTGGCGGTCACCGCGAGCCCGAGCATGAACCTGGCAAGCCTGGGCGTGCCCAGACCGGCCCGGGCGGCGCGCAGCATCACCATCGACGCGGCGGCCACCGTGCCATCGATAGACAGCGGCAGCAGGTCCGAGGCCAGCTCGGTCTGCCCGTGGGTGACGGCCAGGTGTTCGATGTGGACGAACGACACGACCGCAGCGATGGTGGCTACCAAGAGCACCGCCCCTGTCGTCACGAGCCGTCCGAGTGTCTCACCGGTCATCGCGCACCCCTGGGAGGGAGCGCGAGGAATGGCCCGCCCTCGTCAGAGGCCGGGGCGGTCCGCCAGCCCAGGCCGTCGCGCCGGCTGGGTGCACGCACCAAGCACGCACAAAGCATGCACGGACGGGCCGCGCACTGTCGGCGGATGCCGGCATGCTCCGGCACGAGAGACACGCGATGACCTGCGAACCCGAGCGATCGCGGCGGGACGTGGCCGGAACTGTCACGGACTGAGGCACACTGCTAATGCGGTTAGGGTTCGCGCCCTTCCGGGGTTCAAATCCCCGAGCCTCCGCCCTCTGACCAGGGCTTCCTCCGGGATCGGGATCCCGGAGGAAGCCCTGGTTCCGCGTTTTGGGGGCCCTTGCGCGCACAATGACAGCGCACAATCGGCGCAGGAACGCTGGGCGCCGGGCTCTCCCGTCTGGCCGGCGGTCGCGGTCACGGCCGGGGCGGGAGCAGGGTCACGGCCGCACCGCCTGCTCATTCCAGCGGCCCGGGGTAGGCGGCCTCGGCGCGGACGGCAAGTCGGCCGGTCTGCCGCCGGACCAGCACC
>Ga0070730_10001771_pt1 | contig 20366 bp, 17 predicted proteins | sample Coa_R1_3_FD_66447 | JGI IMG/M metagenome (GOLD analysis project Ga0070730, IMG submission 66447) | Surface soil microbial communities from Centralia Pennsylvania, which are recovering from an underground coalmine fire - Coalmine... | ecosystem: Environmental > Terrestrial > Soil > Unclassified ... | reverse complement strand
CGGTGCATCGGATGCACCGGATCGTGGTGTAGTCACTGGTTGCCTTTCCTCCTCTGTGGCGAGAGGCCGGCCTCTCGCGGCACACTGGCGATCATTAGAAGGGGATTTCGTCGTCCCCCATGTCTGCATCCATGGCGGCGGCGGCCGGCTGGCCGCTGCGCTGTTCGCCGCCCATACTGCCCCCTTGCCGGGTGTCGAGCATCATCATCTCATTGGCGACGATCTCGACCATCTTCTGTTCCTGGCCGTTGTTGTCGGTCCACTTGCGGGTCTGGAGCCGGCCTTCGATGTACACCTTGCTGCCTTTGTGCAGATACTGGCTGCAGGTCTCGGCCAGCTTGTCCCAGGCGACCACACGGAACCATTCCGTCTCTTCGGTCTGGGTCCCATCTTGCGCCCGGCTGGTGCGGCCGACGGCGACCGAAAAGGTCGTGATCGCCTTCCCGCTCGGGGTGTACTTCATATCGGGATCTTTGCCCAGATTCCCAATAATCATCACTTTATTCAGCCCACGCCCTGCCATTGGATTACCTCCTAGCGATTACGCTAATACACAAGTCAAAGTCAATACGCCCAGCAGCACTAGCAGGATCACACTTAGACATCCATACGCACAAGGATATGGCGGATCACGTCGTCGTTGATCTGGAGCATGCGCTCGAAATCATCGGTTTTCGTGGGATCCATGCGCATATGATTGACGACATAGAAGCCGTCGATATGGCGCTCAATGGGATACGCCAGCTTGCGCTTACCCCAGGGGGGGGTTTGCAGCACTTCGTATACTTCGCCACCGCGCGCCCCGATCATCCCACTCACTTTATCGATCGAGACGGCGATCTGGTCGTCGGCAATGCCGGGCTGAAGAATATAGACCAGTTCGTATTCGCGCAGATCGGGCATCGTACACACCTCCTTTCTCCGGGTTTACCCGGCGCTACGACTCGTGGAGGGGTGTGCAAGTCTCCAGGTCTACACCGGGTAGAAAGGTTACGGGTGCGCCAGCAGCGATTCGTCTGCAGCACCCAACCATATTGTTTTCCCGTGCCAGGCGGCACAGCATTGATGATTATACCATAAGCCGCGGTCGCGTGCAACGCGACTGCGGCATGGCGGCGTGTCGGCTTGTAGCCGGCGAGGGGGCGTTTATGGTATAACTGGCGCATGCGACGTGAAATTGAGGGATTGAGCGCGGCGTACCACCAGGCCCGCCAGGCCTGCCAGGCCCTCGACCGCGATCGGGAGCCTCGCGCCTGGGCGCAAGCCGACCTGGACCGCAGCGCCGCCGCCGGCCACCTGGGCAATGCCGTGCGCGACGCGGCGCGCCGGCTGGGGCTGGTGCGGGAGCTGAGCCGCACGCTAGCCGGTACCGGCTACGCCGTCGAGCGCCTCGGCTTCGACGCCGCCGGCCCCCAGCTGACCATCGATCTGGACGGCGGCCCCGAGACGGCGGCCGAGCAGCACAACGCGGCCGATCCCATCCTCGCCGACCGCATACGTAGCGTCACCGAGGAGTTCTACAGCCGCACCGGGGTCGAGATCCTCTTCCCTTATGATCGGCTGGCATCCTGACCGGGAGGTCCGCCTGTATGACCCGCGACCCTGATGCGATCCCTGTCGTCTACCTGGACACGAGTGTCTATGGGCGCCCCTTCGACGATTTGGCGATCGGGGCGAACCGGCGCGAAAGCAAGGCGGTGCAGGCGATCCTCGAGTCGATCGGCGCCGGCACGACCCGGCTGGTCTCATCGTTTGCGATCCAAGAAGAATGCGCGCGGGCCACCCCCGCGGTGCGCGACCTGGAAGCCGCGGTGCGCGGGCACGCGGCCGTGCAGATCGCCCCCACGCCCGCGGTCACCACCCTGACCGGCCGCCTGGTGGCCGAGGCCGGGCTCAAGCCGGCGGAGAGCCAACACATCGCCTGCGCCGCGCTGGCCGGCGCCCAGGTGTTCCTCTCCTGCAATCCCAAGCGGCTGCGCAAGCAGGCGGCCATCGAAGCCGTGCTCGGCCATCCTTTCGCCATGCAGAGCCCGACCGACTTTGTCCGCCTGGCGCTGAAGCGCGCCTAACTTTCAGGGAGGGCATGATGACGATTACCATTAGCGCCGCCCCGGAATCCCTCCCTGTAGGCCACCAGCACACCCGGCCCAGGGTTTTTCTGCTGGTAGTGATTCTGCTGAGTGGGCTGGTGCCTGGCTGCGATCTTAACCCGGGCACGCCCACGCCGGGGACTCCGGCCGCCGACGAGGGCTGGCACTTGTTCCCGGCGACGGATCCCACCGCGCCCGCCCTGCTCACCGCCAGCGGCGCCACCGGTGCGCAACGTTTCCTAGCGGGCTGGGGAGTCGACTCCATCGAGTACGTCGATACCTGGTGGGGGCTTGGCCCGCCGCAGGCCGCCCCCGACCTGGTCGTCAAGCGCGTGGGGACCGGGTATCAACGCGGCGACACCGCGGTGCCGGCCGCCGATGTACAGGCATTGGTCGCGGCGCTTGACGGGCTCTACCCGGCGCAGATGCTGATGCAGGGCAACGCCTGGACCGACGACTACCCCTCCTGGGCGGTCGAAATGGTGGGGACCGATGGCCAGCATGTTCTGCTGTTCGCCTCCAGCACCGGCAACCCCGGCAACGGGCCCTGGACCGTGGTGTACAATGGCCGGCTGTATGCCCAGTATGACGGCGCGGTCGCCAAACCGTTAGGCCGGCTGTTCGGTGGGCGGTTGGGCAGCGCCGAAGATCCCGCGGCCGGCAGCCGGCCCGCCGGCCAGGTCGACTTCGCCACTGTGGGTCTGCCCGCGCAGTTGGTCTACGGCTTCTGGGGCTTGCTGCCGATCAGCCAGGGCTTCAGCTACACCGCAGACGCGAGCAAAGGCGCGATCGTGGGGCAGATCACCGGCAGCAGCCGAATCGGCAGCATGAAGATCGGGCAGATCACCCAGCTCGACCGCGTGCAGCTCTTGCCGTCCGGCCAGGGCCCGGTGGCGTGCCAGACGGCATTGCTGCCCGCAGGCGACCCCTTCACCCCCACCACGGCCTGGCAGTTTACCTGCCCGGTGCCCGGCGCCCAAGCCGACCAGCACTATCGCTATCCGATCACAGCGCACTTCCGCACGGCGAGGGGCGAGGGGCTCGACGTGACGGGCGAATTGTGGGGCACCTGGCACACAGCGGTCGGCCCGGAGCACATCCTGCTCCCGCCGTCCCCGGAGATCGCGGCCGCGCTCGCCGCCCAGCCCGCGGCCCATGATCTACTCGCCGACCATTTCCTGGGCACCTCTCGCTACGCGGCCAGCCTGACCGCCGATAAACCGCTCGGCGGCCACCGGAGCGGCGAAGCCATCCTCTTTGGCAAGACGCTGGTCGACGACAAGCCCGTGCGCTACACAGTGGGGGCGCAGTTCGTCATCGAGGACGGGAAGCTTACCTACTGGGACCTGGATCGCACCGCCCTCGACGCGATGCTGGCCCAGATCGTCAGGCAGCCGCTGACCAAGCGGGTGGTGCAGGCCAACCCGCACGTCGTGCTCAACCTCTGGTACGCGGCGGGCACCCCGCCGCGCGGGCAGTCGCGGATACTCGACGCGGGCCCGCAGGCTTACGCCGCGCAAGTCAACGCCTGTGGCGCCGTGCCGGGTGGATCGTTCCCAGCCGCCGGGCATCCACTGGAAGCTTTCAATTATGACTCCAGTCCCTACTTCAGCGAAGCGCCGTTCGTGCTGATCGGCGGCCGGCCGGTAGTCGCCACGCTGTCGCTCGATCCGGCGGACGCCGATCCCGCGCGCAAGGCGCTGCTGCCCGCCGCGCTGGACACCGGATCGAGCCGGCCCTTCCAGTCGCTCTTTATGGAAACCGCCCCTTATGGCGGCGGGGGACCGACTCTGGGGGTCGGCATGCCGGGAAAAGCGAGCGTGGCCGAACAGGCGGTCTACACAGACCGCCTGAAAGCCCTCCCGGTGGCCGTGGCCCAGCAAGCAACGCAGGCGATCGTGCGGGGAGTCACCCTGGCCGCCGGGGACGACGGCCAGCTGCAAGTGGTCAGTTGCGCGGCCCCGCCGCTCGCTACGGCGCCGGGGGCCGGCGCCGCCACCGCCGGGCCCAGCAGCGCCCCGCCGCCTCGGCTGGTTTACTCCACGTACTACGGCAGCACTGACCCGCAGGAGCGGCACAGTACCAGCGCGGACGCCCTAGCGGTAGACACAGCGGGCAACGCCTATATCGCCGGCATGACCTCGTCTGCGCATCTGGCCTTGAAGGACCCCTATCAGGCCACGCACACCGGCGATCTTTGGAACACCTTCCTGGCCAAACTCGACCCGCACGGCGCGTCCCTGCTCTATGGCACCTACCTGGAGTCCGGCACGGAAACGGCCGTCCTGGGCATCGCGCTCGATGCGCAGGGGAACATTTACCTTACCGGCTCGGCCCGTACGGGCTTCCAAATCGAAAACAGCGCGATCCAATCTGGGGTGCGCGGCGATGCCGACGCCTTCGTGATCAAGCTAAGCGCCGATGGCCGCAAGATCATCTATGCCACGCTCCTCGGGGGCAGCGACTACGACGCCGGTCAGCGGATCGCGGTGGACAAAGACGGCGCCGCCTATATCACGGGCACCACCCGCTCCCGCGACTTTCACGTCGAGCACCCCTTGCAGGCCCAATACGGCGGGCAGGGGCCGGAGGGGCGCGGCGGCGACGCCTTCGTCGCCAAAATCAGCCCGGACGGCAGCCACCTGGTCTACGCCACCTATCTCGGCGGGAAGGGCGCCGATAGCGGGGCGGCCATCGCGGTGGACGACGCGGGCAACGCCTACGTGACCGGTTACACGCTGTCCGACGATTTCCCCCTGGCCCACCCGTTGCAGGCCACCCTGGCGGGCGGCGGGGATGCTTTCGTGGCGAAGATCAGTGCCGACGGGTCCGAGTTGGTCTATTCGACTTTCCTGGGTGGGAGTGCGGGGGGCACCAACCTGGGCGGCGGGGCCCGCGAAGCGGGGGCGGGTATTGCCGTAGACGCGGTGGGCAACGCCTACGTCGTCGGCCGCACGGACTCGCCTGATTTTCCCCTGGTTCACCCGCTGTATACCACCTTCAACGGCGGCGTGGCCTTCGCGGCGGACCAGAACGCGATCCAGGATGCCTTCGTCGCCGAGCTGAACCCGGCGGGCTCGGCGCTCGTTTTCTCGACCTTCCTCGGCGGGTCCGGGGCCGACAGCGGCTACGGGATCGGGCTGGATGGGGCGGGTAACATCTATGTGGGCGGCAGTACCACCTCGCCCGATTTCCCGCTGCAGCGGCCGTTGCAGAAACAGTACAGCGACGCCAAGATCGGGATAGCCCCCGACTCCTTCGTCGCCAAGCTGCGCCCGGCCGGGGCCGCCCTGGACTACGCGACGTATTTCGGGGCCGAGGGCTTCGATGCCCTATCGGGCTTCGCGGTGGATAAGCGAGGGAACGTCTATATTTCGGGCAGCGTCGATGCGCCGTCGCCGCAGTTTCCGCTGGCCGGCCACCCCTTCCAGTCGACCAACACCGGTATTCGGAGCGCCTTCCTGGCCGAGATTGCGGACGACGGGCCATAGGCCACTCGGCGAGGGCGCGGCACTACGCAGACCAGATCGGCCGTGCTGCCAACGGATATAATGCGATATTCCCCCCCCTACCCCCTATACAGACCTGTATAGGATTTGCTATAATATAGGGTCGCTGTGACGGCGGTAGGCCAGTTGAGAGGCGAACACCCCTTTGATCCAGAGCTCCCAGGTTCGTGAACGAATCGAGCAAGACGAGCGCGATCGGCTCTCCCCCCTGGCGGCGAAGGCGGGGGAATCGCGCGGCCGCCCGCGGCCGGAACCGCCCGACTCGATCCGCACGGCCTTTCAGCGTGATCGCGACCGCATCATCCACTGCAAAGCCTTCCGACGCCTGAAGCACAAGACCCAGGTCTTTATCGCCCCGATGGGCGACCATTACCGCACCCGCCTGACGCACACCCTGGAGGTGGCCCAGATCGGGCGGACGATCGCGCGCGCGCTGCGGCTGAACGAGGACCTGGTCGAGGCGATTTCCCTGGCCCACGACCTGGGCCACGCGCCGTTCGGCCACGCGGGCGAAGAAGCGATCCGCGAAGTCTTTGACCCGCAGTACCGCCATAACGACCAGAGCCTGCGCATCGTCGATTACCTGGCCAAAGACGGCGATGGGCTGAACCTGACCTACGAGGTGCGCCTGGCGCTGCCCGACTCCACCCCCGTCAGCGCCGGGCTGGCGGGCGAGGGCGGCGGCCAGACGACCGTCGAGGGCAAAGTGCAGAAAATCAGCGATAGCATCGCCTACATCAACCATGACATCGACGACGCCATCCGCGCCGGCATCATCACCGGCGCCGATCTGCCCCGGACGGCCACTGCGATCCTGGGCGACAGCCACTCGGCGCGCATCAACACCATGGTCTGCAACCTGGTGGCGGAGAACTGGGCGGTGGCCTACCCGCCGGCCGGCGCGCCGCTCCCCCCGCCCGCCCACATCCAGCTGCACTTCACGCCCGCCGTGCTGGCCGCGGCCGACGAACTCAAGACCTTCTTGCTGCATCGGGTCTACATCGGCTCGGCGGCCAAGGGCGAGCAGGACCGGGTCCACGCGGTGATCCACGCCCTGTACCGGCACTATTGCCAGCATTTTGACGAGATCCCGGCGGAGCTGGCCCGTAACCCGCGCGACGAGCCCCAGGAGCGGATCGTCGTCGACTATATCGCCGGGATGACCGACCGCTTCGCGATCGAAAAATTCCAGGAGCTATACGTACCCAAGCTCTGGTCGATCTAACGCAACTTGTCACGCAAGACTTTGGACTCAGGACTTTTGACTCAGGACTGGACTTGTGGCCAATACAGACACGATTGACCAAATAAAGACACGGGTGGGGATCGTCGACGTGGTGCAAACCCGCACCACGCTGCAGCGGAGCGGCCGGAATTTCAAGGGCCTCTGCCCCTTCCACGGCGAAAAGACGCCCTCGTTTGTCGTCTTCCCCGAGTCACAAAGCTACCACTGCTTTGGCTGCGGCGCGAACGGCGATATCTTCGCCTTCGTGATGAATACCGAGGGGCTGGAGTTCCGCGACGCACTGGCGCGCCTGGCGCGCCAGGCGGGCGTGGAGCTGGCGCCTCGCGACGAGGGCGCCAGCGCCGCCGAGCGGCACCGCGATCGCCTTTATGAGGCTTGCGCCGCGGCCGCGCTGTTTTACCACAACCTGCTGCTCCGCTCGTCCAGCGAGGGCGCGCACACCGCCCGGGCCTATACCCAGGCGCGGGGCCTGGCCGCCGCGACCCTCGCCCGCTTCTTGATCGGCTATGCCCCCGACAGCTGGGACGCGACGGCCACCTACCTGCGCGAACGGGGCTACAGCACCGCCGAGCTGCTCGAAGCGGGGCTGATTATCGAGCGGGACGGGCCGGACGCCGGCTACTTCGACCGCTTCCGCCACCGGCTGATGTTCCCCATCCGCGATATTCGCGGCCGCACGACCGGCTTCGGCGCCCGCGCCCTGGACGACCGGCCCCCCAAGTACATGAACTCGCCGCAAACGCCGATCTACGACAAAAGCGCCACGCTCTACGGCATCGACCAGGCGACCGCGGCCGTGAAGGCCGCCCGCACCGCGGTGATCGTCGAAGGCTACATGGACGTGCTGATCGCCCACCAGACCGGCCATGCCAACGTCGTCGGCGCCGCTGGGACGGCGCTCACCGATAAACAGGCCGAACTGCTGAAGAAAGCGGCCCGCCAGATCGTGCTGGCGCTGGACGCCGACACCGCCGGCGACCTGGCGGCGCTCAAGGGAGCGGAGGTGCTCGAAGGGAGCATGGCCCATGTGAGCGTGCCCATCCTCGGGCCGCGCGGGTTGCTCGGGGTCGAGCGGCGCATGGACTCCGAGATCCGCATCATGGCCCTGCCCCGCGGCCAAGATCCCGACGAAGTGCTCCTCAGCGATCCCGGGGCCTGGGCCGCCCTGCTCGCGACCGCGCAGCCGGTGGCGGACCACTTCATCGGCGTGGTGACGCGCAGCCTGGACCTGCGCACCGCACACGGCAAGAGCGAAGCCGTCCGCCAGGTCGCCTCGTTGATCCGGGCCATCGGCGACCCGGTGGGCCGCGCCCATTATATCCAGAAGGTGGCGACCCTGACGCAGAGCCCGGTCGAAGCGATCCAGCATGCCGTGGCCCGCGCGGCCAGTGGGGCGCCGGCCGTCCCGCGCGGCCGGGGGAGCGCGGCGGCTGCCCGGTCCGCGCCGCCCGCCCCCGCGCCCGTCGCGCGTGAGCTGAGCGCCGAGGAACACCTGCTCGCGCTGGTCCTGCGCTATCCCGAAAGCGCCCTGTTGCCGGAAGCCCCGGCCCCGGGCCGCTTCACCCGTAGCGAAAACCGCATGATTATGGAGACGGTCGCCGGCTTTACTGCGACGTTGGTCCCCCTGGAGGGCAGCCCCACCGTCGAAGTCGATAAGGCCGCCCTGCGGGCCGCGGTCGACCCCGCCCTGCACGAGCATTACGATCTGCTCCTGGCGCACGCCGAGCGCGAGCCCTACATCCACCCGTACCAGTGGGCGCATGAACTGGTCCAACGCACTCGGCGCCTCGCCGACTACGACGATCGCCTCTGGGTGCAACAGTGCGAACTCCTGCTGGCCGAAGCCCGCAACAATGGCGACCAGGATACGCTCGCGCAGATGGCCGCGGTGCTCGACCAGATGCGCCCACAACTCATGCAATTACCCAGTCATACCCCCGCGCGGAGCACCGTGTACCGGGATTCCCGGGATTAGACAGTCGCGGCGGCTGAGCCGTTGCTCGGCACCCGGGGCTGGTAGTAGCTGGTAGTAGGAGGAGTCACGCATGGCCAAACGCTCGATTCCCGCCGACGATCCTGGCGCCGACCTCGCCGGCCCGCCCACCGACGCGAGCTTCGATCTGGAGGCGCCCCCGCCGTGGGCGAGCTTTATGCTGGAGCACGATCCCGAGGGCGGGCCGTCCAGCGCGGGCGCCGGCAGCCGCGGGGGCGTCCCCGGCGGTGGCGCCGTTTCGGCCCTGTTGGCGCAGGCCAAAGAGCAAGGCTTTATCACCGCGGAGCAGATTCTGCAGGTGCAGCCGGCGCCCGAAATGCATATCGCCGAAGTGGACGAGATCTATGCCGAGTTGCTGGACCTGAACGTCGAGATCCTCGACGAAGCCGAGTGGCCGCACCCCCCCGCCGCGGGGGGCGACGCACATAGCAGCGTCCCAGCCTTGATTGATTTGACGGCCAATCTCGACGGCGTCGGCACGGACGACCCGGTGCGGCTCTACCTGCGGGAAATCGGGCGCGTGCCCTTGCTGACGGCGGACGCCGAGATCGCCCTGGCCAAGCGGATGGAGCGGGGGATCTTCCTGGAGCAGCTTATCGCCAACCTGAGCCAGGCCAGCGGCCATCCGGCCGCGACTATGCCGGGGACCAGCGTCTGTCAGGAAGTATTGAATCAGTTGCGCGGCGGCTGGCCGCTGGCCCAGGAGGTCTACTGCGAACAGTACGAGAGCACCCTGCCGGCCACGCGCCAGGAGTTGCTCACGGCGATTATCCCCACCTCGCAGCTCGACCCCACCGTGCTGAAGGCCGTCGCCGCCCGCGTGGGCATCCATCCCCAGCAGCTCGAAGACGCGCTGCGGCATACCTTGCTGCTGTTCGAGCTGCTGCCGGCGACCCTGCGCAGCCGCATCGACGCCTGGGAGTGGCCCGCGGAGCCGGAGGTGGCCCCTTTGCTGGCCGGTTTGGCCCCTACGCTGCGCCTGTACTGGGCGGACATCATCGCCGACTCGACCGCCGCGCGGCGCCACCTGACCGAGGCGAACCTGCGCCTGGTCGTCAGCGTGGCCAAGAAGTATATCGGCCGGGGCATGACCATGCTCGACCTGGTGCAGGAAGGGAATATCGGCCTGATCCGCGCCGTCGAGAAGTTCCGCTATACCAAAGGCTTCAAGTTCTCGACGTACGCGACCTGGTGGATCCGCCAGGCGATCACCCGCGCCATTGCCGACCAGGCGCGCACCATCCGCATCCCGGTCCATATGGTCGAGACGATCAACCGGGTCGTCCGCGCCCAGCGGCGCCTCTCGCAGGAGCTCGGCCACGAGCCCAGCTCCGAAGAAGTGGCCTGTGACCTCAATATGTCGGCCGAGCGGGTGCGCGAGATCCTGAAGATCAGCCAGGAGCCTGTGTCGCTCGAAACCCCGATCGGCGAAGAAGAGGATACCCACCTGGCCGACTTCATCGAGGACCACAAAGCCGTGGCGCCCTCCGATGCCGCGTCCAGTCACCTGCTGCGTGAGCAGGTCGCGCAGGCCCTGGACTCGCTCAGCGAGCGCGAGCGGCTGGTGCTGCAACTGCGCTTTGGGCTCAAAGACGGCCGCGCCCGCACGCTGGAAGAGGTCGGCCGCGAGTTCGGGGTCACCCGTGAGCGCATCCGCCAGATCGAGGCAAAAGCACTGCGCCGCCTGCGCCACCCCTCGCGGGCCAAGAAGCTGAAGGACTACCTCGAGTAGGCAGTCACGGAGGGGGTCGGGGGTCGGGGGTTAGGGGCTGGGGGTTGGGAACGGGGAGACGGTTTTGAGGAAAGCGCGAAAGTCGGCGTGACGACCCTCATCTTGCCACCGCGGTATACGCCCGACTCGATCGCGCTGTGGCGGGCGGCGCGCGGGGCGGGCTGGGGCGTGGAGCGGCTGCCGGGATGGCAGGTGCCGCCCGGGCTCCGCGACCGGGAGCTGGTTTTCTATGGCGAGCCGCTCTTTGCCGCTGCGGTAGCCGAGGCCCTGACCCTGACGCTGCTGGAACCGCCCCTGGACTGGCTCGCCACGCTGCCGGCCGCCTATCGGCACCGTGCTGCAGGACTCCCGCGTGGCCCTGCCACCCGCTGTGGTCTTGGACGTCGGCTATATCACGGGCCGGGGCTGGGGCGTCGTCGAGGCCAATGCCGCCTGGGGCTCCGGCCTCTACGGCTGCGACCCGGCCGCGGTGCTGCACGTCCTGCAACGGGCCTGTATCGCCGGCGATCGAGTCACGGACGCCGATCGCCGCTGGGTGATCGCCCGGTAGGCGCAGAGGCCTTGCGGGGTAGCTACCGCCTATACACAGGGGATCTATGTTAAGCTAGGGGAGTCAGGTAACACGGGCGAGGCGTGCCGCGCCCGTGTTGGGGCGAGCGCCCAGCCGCATCCAGCGATTCCCGCCTAACGCGCTGGTGGGAAGATTATCCGCTCCCCACCGCGGGCGAGGCATGCCTCGCCCCCACCCCCCGCCCCGATCCGCTCCCCACCGCGGGCGCCCGCGCCCCTACGGGTGTGCGGCATTGTTTTGCAGCGAGAGGGCGGGGCGGCTGCGTCGTCCGCCCTGGTGCGCGCGACGGCGGTTGTGGGTGGTAGGGGCACGGCGTGCCGTGCCCTGGGCGGGAGCCCGGCCGGGGGGATCCCGCGCCGTACGGGAGGCCGCTCCGCTCCCCACCGCGGCACGGCACGCCGTGCCCCTACAACGGCAAAACAATGCCGCACCCCGCCCCTACCTCCTGCCCAGATCCCCGGCGCTATAAGCTATACACAGGGGATCTATGTTAAAATAGGCGAGTCAGGTAGCCCTGGCGGGAGGATCAGTCGCTCCCCACCGCGGGCGCGGCATGCCGCGCCCCGACCCCCGCCCAGCGGCCTGCCCGGCGCTAGAAGCCAAGCATACGGCCTGGAACAACGAGGAGTTATAATGGGAACGCATGCCGATGGGACAAAATGCGTTATGAATTGCCATGCTGACGACCATTCTCTTTGACCTGGACGGCACACTGATCGACACGATGGATCTGATCGTGGCCTGCTTTCAGCATGCGACGAATAGCCATTGCGGGGCGCCGATTCCGCGTGAGCAGGTCCTGCCGACGATCGGCCTGCCGCTGCTCGAGGTGCTGGAGGCCTATGCGCCCGGCCAGGGCCCATTGCTTTATCATGCCTATCAGGAATATAATCGCGTGTGGCACGACCGCCTGGCGCGGCTGGTGCCTGGGACCCCGGCGATGCTCGCCCGGCTGCACGGGGCGGGCGTCGCGCTGGGCCTGGTCACGGCCAAGCGGCACCGCTCGTTGCGCATGGGCCTGGACCTCTTTGGCCTGGGCCCCTACCTGGATGTCGTGATCGGCTTCGAGGACTCGGCGCACCATAAGCCACACCCCGAGCCGGTGCTCCGGGGGCTGGAGCGCCTGGGCCGCGCCCCCGATCCGCGAACCGTCGCCTATATCGGCGACGCGGTGAGCGACATGGCCTGCGCCCGAGCCGCAGGCGTCTGCCCGGTGGGCGTGCCCTGGGGCGCCACCCCCGCCGCCGAATTAGCCGCGGCCGGCGCCGACCCGGTGCTGGCCACCTGGGATGACTTGATCACCCTGGCCCTGGAGGTCTCATGAACAGCGAGGAATATGTGATCCGGACGGCAACCGGCGAAGAGGAGCATTCGGCCGGGGGCGTGGTGGTGCGGCGCGGGGCGGACGGCGGTTGGGAGGTGCTCTGCCTCCAGCGCCCCCGCTACGGCGATTGCTCGCTGCCCAAAGGGCACCTGGAGCCGGGGGAGCGCGCCGAGGACGCCGCCTTGCGCGAGCTCGCCGAAGAGACCGGCGTGCAGGGCCGCATCCTTGGCCCGATCGCGACCATCCGCTACCCCATTCGCGGGCGCAGTGGCCGGCCGACGACCAAAGTCGTGGACCACTTTCTGATCACGGTCCAGCCCGACAGCCCGCCGGCCGGCCCGCAGCCGCCGGAGCTCGACATCCCCCACTGGCTGCCCCTGGCGGCCGCGGTCGCGGCCATGACCCACGACCGCGACAAAGCCTCGATCCGCCGCGCTGCCGAGCTCCTGGCCGCCTCGCAATAAGCGGGCCCGGAACTTGCTGAGGGCAGGGCGAGAGGAAAGATATTGATGTTTTACGACAAAGCCAAAATCTATGTCACAGCGGGCAAAGGCGGCGACGGCAGTGCCTCCTTCCGGCGCGAGCGCTATATCTCCCACGGCGGGCCGGACGGCGGCGACGGCGGCCGGGGCGGCTCGGTCATCCTGCGGGTGAATCCCGAGCTCAACACCCTCGTCACGTTCTACCATAAGCAGCATTTCAAAGCCGATAACGGCGGCAACGGCCGCGGCCGGAAGATGCACGGCGCCAACGCCGACAACCTGGTGGTCGAGGTGCCGCCCGGCACCGTTGTGCGGGTCACGGAGGAAGATATCCTCGACCCGACCGTGACCACGAGCGCCGAATATGACCTGATCGAGCCCGGCCAGGAGCTAACGGTCGCCGCGGGCGGGCGCGGGGGGCTGGGCAATGTCCATTTCGCCACGTCCGTCCACCAGGCGCCGCGCATCGCCGAGAATGGCGAGCCCGGCCAAGAGCGCGTGGTGCAGCTCGATCTGAAACTGATCGCCGACGTCGGCTTGCTCGGCTACCCCAACGCGGGCAAATCGACCCTGTTGAGCCAGATCAGCGCGGCCAAACCCAAAATCGCGGACTACCCCTTCACCACACTCGAACCGCAATTGGGCGTGGTGGCCCTCGACGAGCAGTCCTTCGTGGTCGCCGACATCCCGGGGCTGATCGAGGGCGCCAGCGAGGGCGCCGGGCTGGGCATGGAGTTTCTGCGCCATGTCGAGCGCTGCCGGCTGTTGATCCACCTCATCGACGGCGCCTCCGGCCTCTTCCCGGGCCTGACCGACGCCGACCTGGCCACCCTCAGCGGCGCCGCGCTGTCCGATCGGGAGCCGATCGCGGACTTTGAGCGCATCAACCACGAGCTGGCGGCCTACAGCCCCACCTTGGCCAGCCGGCCCCAGATCGTCGCGGTCAACAAGATGGACCTCCCGGAAGCCCAAAAGCGCTGGCCGCGGCTGCGCACCTGGTTCACCACGCATGGTTATCCGGTCGTCGCCATCTCCGCCGCCACCGGCGAGGGGGTCAAAGACCTGCTCCGGCGCACGGCATCCGAGCTACAGGAGCTGCCGCCCCGCGAGTCGCTGGCCCCACCGCCGGCGGCTCCGGTCGCCGACGACGTGCCGACGCACACGCTACGCAGCGATGCCGGCGAAGGTGCCTTCGTCGTCACCAAGATCGAGGACGGCTTTTACCGCGTACAGGGCACCAAGATCGAGCGCCTGGTCAACATGACCCGCATGGAGAACCAGGAATCGCTCGACCGGCTCCAAAATATCCTGGAGAAGAGCGGTATCAGCCGGGCGCTGGAGCGGGCAGGGGTGCAGGCCGGGGATACGGTAGTCATCGGGCGCGCCGAGCTCCAGTGGAGCGACGACCCGTGGGCCGGCGCCGAGGGCCGCCGCGCTGCCCGCCGCGGCAGCCGGCACCAGGGGCCGGGCAAGCAGCATAGCTAGACCCGAAGGCGGAAACCCATGCTGATCGAACAGAAACTCGCCGCGCTCGGCCTGGTGCTGCCCCCGCCCCCGCAGCTACCGCCGGGCGTGCGGCTCCCCTTCGCCTTTGTGCGGGTGCGCGGCACCCGGGCCTATATCGCGGGCCACAGTCCGCAGCACCCCGACGGGACGATCGCCGGGCCGTTCGGCAAGCTCGGCGCGGAGGTGTCGCTGGAGGAGGGTTATCAGGCGGCCCGCGCCGCCGGACTCTCGATCCTGGGCAGCCTGCAGCGCGAACTCGGCGATCTGGATCGGGTGGCCGCCTGGCTGCGGGTGTTCGGGATGGTCAACTCGGCCCCCGGCTTCACGCAGCAGCCCGCAGTCATTAACGGTTTCTCGGACCTGATCCTGGAGCTCTTCGGCCCCCAAGCCGGCCAGCACGCCCGCTCCGCCGTGGGCCTCGCCGCGCTCCCCTTCGGCATCCCGGTCGAAATCGAGGCCGAAATCGAGATCCACGAGTAGCGGATCCATGAGTAACCCACAGATAACATACATCATGAGCCGCTAGCTTTGCCCCTTACACTGCGCGACGATCGTGTGCAGATATAAATCTTAGCAAAAACACTAAAGAATTTGTCAGGCGCAGCGAAGAATCCGTTGCCCGACGGATCGGATCAGGGCCGGCGGGCAGCAGGCACTACGACTGCCTCCGTCCGGGCCCGTCCCCCAGATCGCCTCATTCGGGCCGCGGGATGTGCACCCCAGCGGATTCTTCGCTGCGCTCAGAATGACAGATCTTATGCTTTCTGCTAATAAAACACACCATCACCTCATTAAGAGCGATCCTTATGATGAATGTTATCTACAGCCACCAATGAACTCAAAACTCAAAACTCAAAACTCAAAACTCGTTCCGCCCTGCCGCTTTTGACAAAGCCGGGGCGATATTGTATGATGAGCTATTATGTGCCTGCCCGCAGGGATTTCAGGGAGGACCGAGTACCACCACCCGCGATCGTAGAATTAGACAGGAGTCTAAGTGAAGAATCTACTCGGCCGTTTGATGGGCCGCTCCTTCGACGAATTAAAATCCATCGCGACCGCCTGGCATATTCCGATCATCGATCTCAACCACAACGACGCCGCCATCGCCATCTACCGGGAAATGGCGGAAAAAACCAACGTCCGGGCGGTCTGGGAGACCCTCGATAGCGAGGAGCGGGCCTTCCTTCACTGGTTGTTGGAGCAACGCAACCAGATGGCCCTGGTCGACGAGCTCCCCACGCTGCTTACGCGCCCGGCCGGTGAAGTCGACGCCCTGCTCGCCCGCCTGAGCACCCTCGGGGTGTCGGATGTCGAGGAGGCGATGGTCCGCGGCAGCCGGGTCGTGTCGGCCGGCGACAACCTCTATGCCTGGGGCATGCGCAACCAGGTCCCGGCGGTCAAGCGGCACGTGGTTTCGATGTCGGGCGAGATCAGCCGTGTCCTGGCGGCCGTCCACGGCGAGATGATCGGCGGCGAGCCCTTTGACGAAGCCCTGGCCGTGCTGCTCGACCGGCTGGACCCGCCCGCGCTGGAGCGCATTGCCGCCCGCTGGCATGTGCCCGACCTGCGCTATATGGCCAAGCCGGCCGTCATCGAGATGCTGGACGCGATGCTGGAAGGGGCTGAGACCCGCGAGCGGATGCTGTGCGAGGTGAATCCCGACAGCCGGCGGCTCTTCGAATACCTGTGCGATCATGAGGGGCGCGCCACCGCCGGGGAAGTGCTGGCCGCGTTCACCTGGAGCGCCCCCGAGCTGCATCGCGCTTTCGCCGCCCTGGAAGTGCGCGCACTGGCCTTTGAGACCCTCTGGCACGATCGGCGGGTGCTGTTTGTACCCCGCCAGGTGCGCTGCCCCCCGGCCAGCGCAGCGGCCGCCGCCCCCCAGGTCGTCGCCGCGGCCGACCCGCCGGTCGTCGACGCCCGCCTGCCCTTCGATCTGCCCTGGAACTTGCTCAGTATCCTGGCCTACTTCCGGCAGACCGAGGTCGTCATCAACCGGCATAACAACGAGCTGCCGAAGCGCGCCCTCAAGCGCCTGCAGGACTCCTTCTTGCACCCGCTCGACGGCGCGGCGGGGGACGCCTATCTCAACCTGGTGCTCCACTTCGCGACCACGCTCGGCTTACTGGCCGAAGAAGAGGAAACCCGCCGCGAGATCGCCGGGCCCCGGCTCGACGATTGGGTCCATCTCTCCTTCGCTGCCCAGTCGCGCCGGCTGTATGCACTCTGGCTCGAAGACCGCCACCTGCGCGAAGACCCGGCCGCACCATTCTTCCTCTGGCGCGCGCCCGATCCGACGACGGCCCGCAAGCACCTGGTCGCCCAGTTGGCCCAGTGCCCCCTGGAGACCTGGCTGAGCATCGAAAGCTTCTTGCAGCATGTCTACGCGGTCGATCCCTATTTGCTGGTCAGCCGCGACGAGCTGGTACGCCAGCACGGCGTCAAGGGGCTGCGGGACTTCAACGCCCGCTGGATGAGCAACGAAGGGGCGCTGCTAGCCAGCATGATCAGTGGGGCGCTGCTCTGGATGGGCGCGGTTGATCTGGGCAAAGACCGGGCGGGCAAGCCGGTCGCCTTTCGTATCACGCAGGCCGGGGCACGCCTCTTTAACCACCCGCAGGCCCAGCCGGAGAACGAGCCGGCCCGCAAGCCGTTCCTGGTCCAGCCTAATTTTGAGATCTTGATTCTGGCGCCGGAGGCCCGCGCGCTCTGGACCGTGCTGCTCTGTGCCGACCTGGCCCGGCACGACCGGGTCAGCGTCTACACCCTCAACAAAGAAAGCGTGCTCCGCGCCCGGGCCTCCGGCCTGAGCCCCGGCGAGCTCCAGGAGTTTTTGACCTCCCATAGCCAGAAAGCCGTGCCGCAGAATGTGCTCCAGTGCATCAGCGACTGGGCGCGGGGCTACAAGCGCACGCTGCTGGAGAAGGTGACGATCCTGGAGGTGGACGAGGCCGAGATCCTCGACGAGCTGCTCTCGTCACGCCGCCTCAAGGGCTTCGTGGCCCGCCGCCTGACGCCGACCGTCGCCCTGATCAAGCTGCCGCGCACCACCGTCTGGACGCGGGACGACCCCTGGCAGAAGCTGGCGAAGGAGCTACGCACCGCGGGCTACTTCCCGGAGATCGTCGAAGAGCCGGGCCGGGCCGACAAGCCACGCCCCCGCCGCGTCACCGGCCCTGCGCCGAGCGGCCCGGAGGGCGGCCTGCTCCCGCCGGGTGGGACGGCCGCCGGCCCCGGCACGCCCCCGGGGGCGACGACGCGCACCCCGCGGACCCGCCGCCCCGTGCGCAAAAACAACCGGCTGACGGCCGCCTCGTGACGATGGACGCCGACCCCAAGCAGGTGGTGGAAGCCGGCTACGACCGCATGGCCGAGCAGTATCTAGCCGCGAAGGATGCTCAGGACCCCCCGACCCTGGCGGCCCTGGAGCGGCTGACCGCAGCCCTGCCGCCCGGCGCGGCGGTGCTCGACCTGGGGTGCGGGGCCGGGGTGCCCGTCGCGCGCTGGCTCGCGCAGCGTTTCGCCGTCACGGGCGTCGACATCTCCGCGCGCCAATTGGAATTAGCGCGGCAGCAGGTGCCCGGCGGCACCTTCCACAAAGCCGATATGACCACCCTCACCTTCCCGGCCGGGACGTTTGCGGCCGTCGTCAGCTTTTACGCGATCATCCATGTGCCGCGCGCCGAGCAGCCGGCCTTACTGGCCCGCATCCACGAGTGGCTCAAGCCGGGGGGCGGCTTCCTGGCCACCTGGGCGATGCAGACCTGGGAAGGCACGGAAGCGAACTGGGAGGGCTGGGGCGCCCCGATGTGGTGGAGCCATTACGACCAGGAGACCAACCTGGCCCTTTTGCGCACCGCCGGCTTCACGATCGTCTGGTCCGAGGTGCGTACCCACCACGGCGAGACCTGGCTGTGGGTGCTGGCGAGTAGGCAGTAGGCAGTGACGAGGGGTTGGGGGTTAGGGGGTGGGGGCAAGGAACGATTCAGAGATCGCTGATCCCGCCGTCACCAATCCAAAATCCAAAATCCAAAATCCAAAATCGACAACCGGGAGGGTGGAGATGATCGCGGGGTTGCGGGGGAAGGTCGCCGGCAAAGAGGCGGATAGCGTGATCGTCGACTGCGGGGGGGTGCTGTACCGCGTCTTCGTGCCGGGCTCGACCCTCAGCGAGATCGGCGCCGAGGGCGAGGACGTGCGGCTGCATACCCACCTGGCGGTGCGCGAGGACGCTATGACTCTCTACGGCTGCACCACGCGCCGGCAGCTGGAGCTGTTCGAAACCCTGCTGAGCGTCACCGGGGTCGGCCCCAAAGTGGCCCTGGCCATCCTCGGCACGATGCCGATCGATACGCTGGAGCAGGCGATCGCCCAGGGCGACCTGGCCCTGCTGACCCGCGTGCCCGGCGTGGGCAAGAAGCTGGCGCAGCGCCTGGTCCTGGAACTCAAAGGCAAGCTCGACCTGGCGGCCCTCGGCGTCGGCCTGCCCGGCGGGCCGGTGCTCACCGGGCCGCTGGCGGAAGTCGCGCAGGCCCTCACCACCCTGGGATACAACGCGGGCGAGATCAACCAGGTGCTGGCCAAGCTACCCAAGGACGGCGCCCAGCCCGTCGAAGACCTCGTCATGGCCGCCCTGCAGCAGATCGGGCGCTAGCGTAAACTACGGCATCACGCGGCATTTGGGGGCCAGAGCACATGTTGTTAGAGCTTGCGATAGGCGATGCCTATGGAGCCGGCTTCGAGTATGCCGATGCCAATGTCATCAGCACGTACAACGATCTGACGCAGTTCATAAAGCATCCGCGCCATCATCTTATCCCCGGCTGCTATACCGATGACACACAGATGAGCATCGCCGTTGCCGAGGCCATTGTATCCGGCAAACCCTGGACGCCCGAAATGCTGGCCCAAGGATTTATCGAAACCTTCAAGCGCGACCCGCGCGCGGGCTATGCCGCTCGCTTTCATGAGTTCTTACAACGTGTTCGTGATGGGCATCAGTTTTTAGCCGAAATCCACCCTACGAGCGATAAGAGCGGGGCCGCGATGCGCGCCGCTCCACTCGGCGTATTTTCCACCATCCCCCAGGTTATTGAGCGGTCGACGATCCAGGCAGCAATTACACATAACACCCCGGATGGGATCAATGCGGCCGTTGCGGCCGCGCTGATGGCTCACTACTTCCTCTACAGATTGGGACGCAAGCATGATCTCGGAAGGTTTCTGGAGCAACATGTACCTGGTCGGTGGTCTGAACCGTGGCGCGGCAAAGTAGGCGCCAAGGGCTGGATGAGTGTCCGGGCGGCGATCACGGGAGTGATGGCCGCCGACACGATGAGCAGCCTGCTCTGTCGCTGTATTGCCTTCTCGGGTGATGTGGATACGGTCGCGGCCATTGCGCTGGCGGCGGGTTCGTGCAGTTCGGAGATCACCCAGGATCTGCCCGCGAATCTTGTGTTGGGATTGGAAAATGGTGTCTATGGGCGCGAATACCTCATCGCCTTGGATAAGCGCCTGCTGTCCTTGGCCAATGCAGACAAGCATTAAGAGCACACAACACGAATGATTAGTCTATGGTCGTCTGGCGCCCATCGGGGCCGATCTGCCCGCTCGGGCGGCCAGCGGCATCGTAGAGCGTCTGGGTGGTCAGGTTGTCGGCGCTATATCGGAATCATCTAACATGCAATTGCACTTACATCCTTTGCGAAAAGAAGCCCTTACGATCGAGGGAAACCAATTGACACATTGGTTGTTGAGCGATCAACCGACTGCACTGAAGAGTATGAAAGTCGGAGATAATGCAAGCCTTTTTCTGTAAAATGGTCAGGATGTCCTATGGCTTTTTTCGATTCGCTTCGCTTCAATCGACGGTCAGATAGACCCGCCCTCCTTCCCATTCCTCGCTGAGTT
>Ga0070730_10001770_pt1 | contig 20367 bp, 18 predicted proteins | sample Coa_R1_3_FD_66447 | JGI IMG/M metagenome (GOLD analysis project Ga0070730, IMG submission 66447) | Surface soil microbial communities from Centralia Pennsylvania, which are recovering from an underground coalmine fire - Coalmine... | ecosystem: Environmental > Terrestrial > Soil > Unclassified ... | reverse complement strand
CTCGAACACGCGGTGCGCCGAGGTCGTCGCGCGATTGATGGTGCGCGCCATCTGCCCGATCACGTCGATCGGACCCAGGAACATCGTCGTGTAGAGCAGGAACGAAACGAACGTGCCCACCGGCAGCTGCGCACCGCTGCCGAGTAAGCGCGGCACCGCGAACACCCAGACCGCGACCGTCATGGCATGCACCCCCAACACCAGCAGCGGCCAGAACGTCGTCCACGAGCGGTGAATGCGGTTGAACTCCGCCGTCACGTCCTCATTCCGTCCACCGAAGCGTTCGATCTCGCGGTCTTCCTGGTTGAACGCCTTCACGACCCGAATTCCCGGAATCGTGTCCGACAACACGTCCGTCACGCGCGACCACTTGCGCCACGCGCGGATGAACAGCCGGCTGATGTTCTCGCCGTGCCGGTAGATGAACCAGCAAAACAGCGGCACCGGCAGCGTCATCACGAGACCGAGCCGCCAGTCGAGCGTGAGCAGAACCGCGCCCAGCCCCGTGAGCATCACGAGCGATAGTGACACGTCCACCACGCCAAACGCCAGAAATTCCCACAGCCGATCCGTATCCGCCGACACGCGCGTAATCAGACTGCCGGTGCGCTTGCGCGAGAAGAACGCCAGGCTCAGGCGCTGGATGTGCTCGTACAGCTCGTCACGCAAATCGCGGGCGACCCATTCGCCGAGGATCGCCATCAGCCGCAGCCGGACCAGCGCGGCCGCCTGCTTGATCAGATAGACAACCGCCATTGCGGCCACCGCGAGCCGTGCGATCGCCCACGCGCGCGCCAGCGTCAGTGTGCCGGCCTGCGCGGGACGCACCACGCGATCGATCAGATAGCCCGCCAAGTACGGCGGCACCAAACTGACCAGCGTGATCACGCTGGCCGCCGCCATTCCCAGCGTCAGCTGCCGCCGGTAGGGCCGCAGATAACCCAGCAGCCGCCGGATCACGGCGGTCTGCCGGCCCGACACCAGCGCCTGGGCGTCCCGAATCGGGCGCGCGATGCTCTCCGCATACAGGTGATCCGCCTCGGCGTCGGCGAGCTCACGTGTCCGGCCCTGGATCTGCTCCTCCAGCACGAAACGGATGTTCTCGAAGGCGCGGCGTTGGCGGTGCGTATAGCGCACGAGCGCGAGCGCCGGCTCGCCCGGCGCGCCGAGGATCGTTAGCGTGTTGGCCGACAAGCCTGGCGCTTCACGAACCGCCTCGATGCGCGCCCGCTCAATCGTCCGCACGTCCCAGCCCTGGCTGTCGCGCTTGGCGACCGCGATCTGCCGCGGGCCGAGCACGAGCCACGACTCCGTGAGATGCAAGCTCTGGTCGAGATCCACGAGCGCGTAGAGCTGTACCGGGTCACCGTTCCAGGCGTGCTCGATCTCTCGCCTGAGCTCGGTTGGGAGCCGGGACGGTTGGGCCGTATACCGCGCGATGATGTGGTCGTCGAGTTGCTGCAACGTGCTCATGTCCGTGATCCTCATTAGAAAGCCTCCCAGGTCCCATGAAGCACCCGGAAGGCCGGATCACGGCGCGAACTAGATCCGATCGACTTCTAGGGTGCTCCTCCACCTCCACCAGCGCCCGCGATGCCGGACGCAATACGCCAACGGGCGTCGGCAAACGGCACGAGCAGGCAAGCGCCTGACGTCCGATAGCGACGCAGCAGTGGCGTAGCGGTGGAGTAACGAATCATTGCGTTCGTAGACCCTTTCCGGGATTTCTGCGCGAATTTCATTGTTGTCTTGGGATCTGCCGCTCAAACTAATGACGACCTACGCGAACGGTCAAGCTGAGGGTTTCACGTAGGACGCTGCGCACCCCAGTTGCCCAGCACGATCGCGACGCCGCGGAACCGTTCGCTGTGCGCGCAGATCACCTGGAGCATGACCGTGAGCGGCACGGCCATGATCACGCCGACGATGCCCCACACCCATCCCCAGAACAGCAGTGAGAGCAGCACTGCCACGGTATTCAGCGGCATGCGACGCCCGACCAGGAGCGGTCCGAGGAGACTGCCCTTGAGCAGATCGAGCAGTAAGAAACCGCCGCACGCGAGCAGCATCTGCTGCGTCCCGTCGAAGGTCGCGAGCGTCACGATGCCGATCAGCACGACGGTGATAAATGCCCCGATGTAGGGGATGAAGTTGAGAATCCCGGCCAGCGCGCCCCACAGCACGGGGTTGGGCACGCCGAGCAGCGCGAGCAGCGCCCAGGTTGCGCCGCCGAATCCCGCACTGATCACGGTGTTGAGCAGCAGATAGCGCGACATCTGCTCCTCGATCTCGGCGAGCGCCCGCTTGATGCGCGTTCGATGCGCCCCGCTCGGAAACAGATACGCGATCTTGCGGCGAAACATCGAGCCGGAGGCGAGCAGGAAATACGTGAGGAACACGATCGTCAGCACGCCGCCGATGATGCGGGCGGTCGTCCACCCGACCGCCTCGAGCGATCCGCCCGTAGACGCGGCGATCTCGATCCGCGCCGTCGAATCGGCCCCTGTGCCGGCGACCCCCGCCAGGCGCGCCATGCTCGCCGCTGTCGCCTCGATTTCGCTCACCGGCTCGATGGTGCGGAGCCTTTCCTCGACGCTATGCATCGTCGTGGGAGCGCGACGCAGCCAATCGGTCGCGGGCGCCGACAGCACGACCATGGCGGCGGCTACCAGCGTCAGTGTCCCGAAGACGATGATCCCCGCCGCGATCGGCTCGGCGACGCCATAGCCACTCATCCAGCGCACCAGCGGGCCGAGCAGCAAGGTCAGCAGCACGGCGACGGCCACCGGCACGAGCAGGCCGCGAGCAAACTGCAGCCCCGCGATCAGCAGGACCGCGAGGATGCTGGCGAGCAGCGGCACGAGCAGCCGGGACGACAGGGAGGCGGGCCGCGGCGGGCGGTTGACGGGAACGATTGCTACCGACGGCGCCGAAGGACTTGGGGAAGTCCCGATCAGCTGTTGCACTTGCACTGCCAGGTCAGCCACAAACGTCCCGCTGTTGGTGTATACCAGACTCCGCTATCCACCCTTTGCAGGAACCGTACCGGAACCGTGCGACTGCATTCCGGCGCCCCATTCTGGCTCGTCTCAGACGGACTTCGCGAGATGGGCTCCCCGCCTCCACAGCCTCCACCGCCTCCCAGGTGTGATGTCGCCGTGATTGGCGCCGGCATCACGGGCGCACTGGTCGCCGATGCTCTGGCGGGAGCAGGCGCCTCGGTCGTCGTCCTGGATCGCCGGGCGCCGGCGTGCGGCAGTACGGCCGCCAGCACGTCGCTGCTGAGCTACGAGATCGACGTCGGACTCGTCGAGCTGGTCGACATGATCGGCAGGGACGAAGCCGTGCGCGGGTATCGGCTGAGCATCGACGCCATCGCAGCGCAGCATCTGCCTCGCCACGCAGCGGCGCGACTGCCGCAAACTTGAACAGGAAGTCGCCCTCCGGCAGCGCCACGGCGCCGACGCGCCGTTCAAGGATCCCGCCTGGCGCGACAGCTTGATGCCGGGGCGTACGAAAAACTCGAGGATCGCCTTCGAAGGTGGCTGCCGACACTCACAACCGATACCGCCTTCGTCTGGGCCGGATACGGGGCAAACGGCATCACGTTCGACGCGGTGGCTGCGAAGATCGTGACAGACATCTGCATGGGACGGCAAAACAGAGATGCCCGGCTGTTCCGGCTCGACCGTCATTCGTAGCCGGCGTCATCCCAACGACCGATGCAAAGCCGGGTGGGTTGCCGGGTATTCTACTAACCACCGCACCCGTTGGGACCTAACCGTATGAGCACCTCCCTGAAGCTCGCGCACGTCGGCCGCTACAAAGACATCGCCGTCTTGCTGATGAAGTACGGCCGCGCCGACGTCCTTCACGAAGCGGGTTGGGACGCGGAGATCGAGCCGGCGAAGGGCGCGCCGGTCGTGCCGGCGAGCCCGAAGGCCGAAGAGCTTGCGACTGATCTCGAGGCGATGGGCCCGACATTCATCAAGCTGGGCCAACTCCTGTCCACCCGTCCCGATCTGTTGCCGCCGCCGTACATCGAAGCGCTGTCGCGCCTTCAGGACAAGGTCACCCCCTTCTCGTACGAAGAAGTCGAGCAGATTGTCACCGAAGAGCTGGGTGTGCGGATCTCCAAGGCATTCGGCCAGTTCTCGACGGAGCCGCTGGCCGCCGCCTCGCTCAGCCAGGTGCATCGCGCGACGCTGCGGGACGGACGCCAAGTCGTCGTGAAGGTGCAGCGGCCGAACATCCGGCAACAAGTCACCGAAGATCTCAAGGCCCTCGCGGAGATCGCGGGCGTCCTAGATCGCCGGACGAAGATCGGCAAGCGGTATCACTTCGGCGGAATGGTCGAGGAGTTCCACAAGACGCTGTTCGCCGAGCTCGATTATCGCCGGGAAGCGGGCAATCTGACGACCCTGGCCAACAATCTCGCCGACTTCGACCTGCTCGTGGTCCCACGCCCCGTGCCCGACTACAGCACCGCCCGCGTTCTGACCATGGACTACATCGCGGGACACAAGATCGATGGCGTGAGTCCCGTGGCGCTGCTCGAAGTCGACGGCGAGGCGCTGGCCGAGGAGCTGTTCCACGCGTACCTGAAGCAGATCTTTGTGGATGGATTCTTTCACGCCGATCCGCATCCCGGCAACGTGTTTCTCACGGATGATTTTCGCATCGCGCTCCTCGACCTCGGCATGGTCGATCGAATCGGTCCACGCCAGCAGGAGCAGCTGCTCCAGCTGGTGATGGCCGTCAGCGAAGGACGCGCCGACGAAGTGTCCGATATCGCCATCAAGATCAGCGAGACCACGGAGGAGTTTAAGGAGAAAGAGTTCCGGGGTCGGGTGGAGGACATCGTGGGGCGAACCCAGGACGCTACGCTCGGCGAGCTGCAAGTGGGAAAGGTTTTTCTCGAGATGACGAAGAGCGCCGCGGAGACCGGGATCAGAATGCCACAGGAGTTGACGGTGCTCGGCAAAGCCCTCCTCAACCTCGACGGGATCGGCCGCGTACTCGCGCCCGACTTCGATCCCAGCGCCTCGATCCAACGCAACTCGTCCAAGATCATGCGCCAGCGGATGCTGAAAACGATGTCACCCGGCAACGTGTACGCCGGCTTGCTCGAGGTGAAGGACCTCGTGACACGGTTCCCGGCGCGCCTCAACAAGATTCTCGACGCGACGGCCGAGAACAAGCTGGGATTCCGGCTCGACACCGGCATCGACACCCGCGGTTTCCTGCGCGGTCTGCAGACCGTCGCGAACCGCATCACGTTCGGGCTGATCATCGCCGCGTTGATCGTCGGGGCCGCGATGTTGATGCAGGTACCGACGGCGTTTACGATTTTCGGCTATCCGGGACTCGGGATGCTGTTCTTCCTCGGCGCGGCGGGCTGCGGCTTGGTGCTCCTCCTCAGGATCGCGCTGGCCGATCACAAGCACCGGCATCAGGCCGCGCATCCGCATGGCCCGCAGGCGAACGGGAATCAATAATCAACGATCAATAATCAATGATCAATGATCAATGATCATTGATCACTGATTACCCTTTTCGCCGCCAGAGAATTGCGTGGGTCGGTCCGTTCCAGTCCCAGCACATGACCGGCCCAGAGTACTTGCATGTTCCTACCGTGTGGCCGATGACGTCTCCCGTGCATTGATCGCCGTCGCGATGGCTCCGAGCTGATTCAGGCCACGCGGCCCGACGCCGAGATCGACGAGCTGCGACTGCCCCGGTTTCCAAACAACCGCGTGCGGGTTCTTGCCGCGCCCCTCGCTCCAGCCCGCCACCGTGCTCGAATCGTTGATGTGGGCGACCTGAGTAGCATTCCCGTCGAAGGACGCAAGGTTGGTTGTAACTCCCTGGTGCCAGAAGAAAGCTTGTCCGGTCACACTCATCAGCTCAGGATCCGCTATTGAGAGCAGTGGTCCATCTGGATAAAAATTCGTTACGCCGTTTCCGATGACATCTCCGGCATTGTTGATCGCCGTCGGGCGCCAGGCACCGATCACTTGCAGCGACCCGTTTTGCCATAGCACGCCGTGGAACTTGCGCGATGAGTCATGACTTGCGCCAACGATGGCGCCGTTGTCGTTGATATCGACTGCGAACGCAGTGCTGCAGCTCCTAACCGGCTCATCAGGGCACTTGACGTCCGGTTACAGGCCGAGGTCCCTTCTGTGACGCCAACGAAACCGACTGCTTCGTCACAGCAGGGCGGCGCACCGAGTCCTATCGGCTGCGCGTTACTGCTCCAGGCGAGCACGGCCTCTGGCTGCGTGCTGCCGGCGACACCAGCGATCCTTCCCGACTTATTGATCGCCCACGCGCAGCTGGTCACCGCCCCGGAGCCGAGGTCCCGCATGTTGCCCTCGGACCAGACGAATGCGTGCCAGGTACCGTCGCCGGTTTGGCTGCAGCCGACGACCTGACCTGCATCGTTCAGGGCCCGCGGTATCGCGCCGCTGCCACCTAACGTTCCCAGATCGATGACTTCGTAACCTGCGGGGTTCGCCTGGTCGACCGTCGGGTCGTAAATCACAATCGGGTTCGGCGCATTCTGCGTCGCAGTCAATCCGTCATCGTTACGGACGCCTAGGCGCACCAAGTACTGGCCGACCGCGGCGTAACGATGCGATGCAACGACTCCCGAATCGACCCTCACGGTATCGCCGTCACCCCAATCGAGCTCCGCGGTGAGCGTGTCGCGACGTCCCTCCGCTGCAAATCCGATCAGGACGTGAGCAGCCTTCAAGACCCTGGTAGTTACTGCCAACATCGGCGACGGGGGTGTGATTGACCAGTGTCGGACGAGTTTCCACGGGCGTGCTGTGGTCACAGGCGAAGCACAACAGCAACACAGCGACGGCGAGTATCCGGCGCGGCACGATGCATTCCTTGAAGGACTCGCCGTTCGATTCTCTACAAAGAGCGTGCTTTGGCAGGCCGCGGAATTAACTGACGCGCACGTCCGCGATTATGACGTATTGTGCGGCTTGAGGGTCACGATCCTCCCGCGCGGCGGAATCCCCGCCTCGAGCTCCAGAATCCCCACACTCGGCGGAATCCCAAAGCGCGGCGCCCCCGCCCCACCGGGATTCATCACCGTCACCGTCTTGTCCACCAGCTCCAGCACCGGCCTGTGGCTATGCCCAAAAATGATGATCTCGGCCAGCGGAAACGCCTCGTGCAGCTTGGCGGGATTGGGACTACCGAACTGATCGCCGTGCGTCACGACAATCCGAAAACCATCCAGCTCCAGCTCGGCGACCTGCGGCAGCTCTTTCCGAAGATCGAGGCCATCACTGTTGCCGTACACCGCCGTGACGGGCGCAAGCGCGCGCAGCTCGACGAGCAAGTCACTCCGCCCGACGTCGCCGCCGTGCAGGATATGATCGACTTCGCGAAAAATGTCGAACACCTCCGGCCGCAGCATGCCGTGGGTGTCCGAAATGACCCCCAGCCTCACGGCACGCTGCGCGCGGTCACATAGAAATTCTCGTCAACCGTCAGCTCGGCGGCGCGCAAACCGACCGGCGCGAGCGTCTGCCAGGCTTCAGTCGGATGCAGCAGACGGGTCCCCTGCCCCGGAATCTGCACCTTCACCGGCATGTCGAAGCCGCCGACGACATTGGCCCAATGATACGAGAGCGTATCGCCGCGCACGCGATACTCGAAGACCGGGATCTGCGTCGTGCTGAGATACTGCGCAAACACCTTGCTCAGATCGATTCCCGCCTGTTTGCTGATGTAGTCCTCGACCTGTTTACCGGTGACCGTCTGATGGTAGAAGGTCCTTTGGATTCCGCGCAGGATGTCGCGCCACTTCACATCATCGTCGAGAATCGCGCGAATCGTGTGCAACATGTTCCCGCCCTTTGGATACATGTCGCCCGAGCCCTGCGCATTCACGCCGAACGCCGGCACGACCGGCCGATCGTTCCGCACGCCGCGACGGGCGCCGATCATGTATGCCGCGCCCGCCGTCTTCCCCAGCATGCACTCCGTGTAAATGCCCTCGGCGTAATTCGCGTAGCTCTCGTGCAGCCACATATCGGCGTGGTCCTGCGCCGAGATGCTGTTGCCCCACCACTCGTGCGCGCTCTCGTGCACGATGATGAAATCCCACTGCAAGCCGAGCCCGGTGCCGGACAGATCGCGGCCGAGGTAGCCATTCAGGAAGTGATTGCCGTAGGCGACGGCGCTTTGATGCTCCATGCCCAGGTGGGGCGTCTCGACGAGCTTATAGCCGTCGGCGTACCACGGGTAAGGACCAAACCAGTGCTCGAAGCAGCGCAGCATCGGGGGGACCTGGCGTTCGAACTGCTTGCGCGCCGTGTCGGCATGATAGTCGAGCGGCCAGAAGTCGAGGGACAGCTTCCCCGCTTCTCCGGCGAGCGTGTCACTGATATGCGTGTAGTGTCCGGCGTTGATCGTGACGTCGTAATTGTTGATCGGGCTCGTCACGAACCACTCGTACGTCGTCGTGCCGTCGCTGTTCTTGGTCGTGCTGCGCAGGCGCCCGTTCGAGACGTCGACGAGCGGATCGGGAACGGTGATCGCGATGCGCTGGCTATCGGGCTCGTCGGCGAGATAGTCTTTGTTCGGCCACCAGGCGCTCGCCCCCAATCCCTCGTTCGCCGTGGCAATCCACTGCCGGCCTAAACTGTCGAGTGGGAACGTGAAGCCGCCGTCCCAGGGAAGCCGGCGTCCCACGCGCGGCTTGCCGTGATACCACACGGTGATGGTGCGCGTCGTGCCCGGTCGTTGGGTCGATGCGAGCATGACGAAGAAGGCGTTGCCGTCGCGACGCGACGTCAATTTGCGGCGATCCTGCACGATGCTGTCGATGACGAGCGGGACTTGCAGGTCGATCTGCATCTCGCGCGCGGGCGGACTCTGGAGCACGCGGTACGTGATCCCATTCCAGCCGCTGATGCTGGAATCGGCCGGGTTGACGCGGGTGTAAAGATCGTAGAACTGCACGTCCCACCAGGCGCGCGCGGGGCCGTTCGAGCCGCGCAGCGTATCGGCGTGGGTGTAGTGGGTGGTGTCCTGCGCGGCGACAACGCGGAGCGGCGCCAGGACGAGAGCGGCGATCATGTAGCCACGGCGCACGAGCGACTCCAAGGAGAACGGTGCTGCGGAAACTGCGCGCGCAGTGCGCGCGTCGCAACCGTCAGACCTCGCGCTGGCTCCGCCTGATCCACATCAGCAGCCCCGTAATGACCTGCAATGCGAGGCCGAGACTCGCGAGCGAGACGATGATCTTCCCCGGAATGCCGCCGATGTCGCCGGTGTGAATGGCGCGATTGGTATTGACCATCCGCGTCCCTCCGGGCGCGGTGCGCGATCCTTGCGCGAACAACACGCGGCCGGTGTACGAGTCGATCAACACCTGACTGCGACCACCCGGGGTCAAATCCTCGGGATATCGGGCTCGAACGAGATACGCCTCGTTCGGAGCGGGCATGTCCGCTTCAAACGGCGCCGCGCCCGGTAACGCCGCGCGCGCGATCGCGAACGCGCTGTCAGGTCCGATCTGTACGGCATGCGCGGTGGGAATCGCTACGTGCAGGCTCGGCCGCGGCGCCGGCTGCGAGCCGGTCATCTTGTAAAACAGCCTGCTGCTCGCCTTCTCGAATCCGATCGCGATACCCGTGGCGCAGAGCGCGAGCAGTACGACGAGCGAGACGACGCCGATCGTGTTGTGCAAATCGAACCAGCTGCGGCGCGCGGCGCTGCCCCGCCAACTGATGCGGATGCGCTTGAGCGGCCACCACAAATACAACCCGGAGAGCAGCATCACGAACAGCACCAGAGCCGCGCTGCTCACAACCTTTCCGCCAAGATCGCCGAGGCCGCGAAACAACAGGTGCGTGTGCAACTGATGGATGACGTTCAAGAAGTCGGGGCCGCCGAACCGCTGCTGCCCGAGAATGGCGCCGGAGTACTGGTTCACGAATACCAGACTGCGCGACAGGCCGACCTGATCCGACAGTCCCGGCTTCGTCGCCACGAGATAGCAGCTGATCGTGTCGTCGGGAAATGCTTGCTTCACGGCGGCGCCGATCTGCGCGAGGGTGAGCGAGCGGGCGCCCGGCGGGGGGGGTACGTACCACAGGTGCGGATGCAGCGCGTGCTCGATCTCTTGCTCGAACGCCATGATGGAGCCCGTGATGCCCAGCAGCGCGATGAAAATGCCGGCGCTGAGGCCGAGCCAGAGATGAATATTGAAAAGCGCGGTGCGGAGACGCACGTACGATAGATGCGGGCAGCGCTGGGAAGGTTGCGCTACTTCACGAGCTGCTCGAACGGCACATCGAGTATGGGATAGCGTTGCCAGCCGCGGAAATCGAAGTGCCACCACTCCGTTGGATTCACCGTGAAGCCCTGCCGCTCGAGCACTCGGCGCAGCAAGGCACGATGCCAGCGTTGCAATGACGTCCCGCCGAGGAAGTCTGCGTAGGCGCGCGGCGTGGCCTCGTCGTACGTGGAAGGCATCTGGATCGGCGCGCCGGTCTTCAGGTCGTAGAGCGTGATATCGACCGCGGCACCGCGGTTGTGCTTCGATCCCTTGGCCGGGTCCGCCACGAGCCAGTGTGACGCAACCGGCGTGGCATCCCAGAAGACCTTCGTGACGTACCACGGCCGGTAGGCATCATGGATCAGCAACCCATAGCCCAGTGGCCGCAGCGCCCGCGCGGCCCGCACAACGGCCATCGCCGCAGGGCGCTGCAAGAATGCGTGCGGCGAGGAATAGAAGACACTGCCCAAGAAGTTGTTCGGCGTGGCGTAGCGGATATCGAGGCGGATCGTCGTATCCAGTTTAGCGGGCTCGATCAGGTCCGCCGCGAAGAAGGCCCCGCTCTCGGCGGGAGGCACGAGCGAGCGGTCGACGCGCAGCAGCTCTGCGACCGGCCGGACCGGCTGGAGGTGGAGCTGGCCCCCGTTGGCGGGGCCGAGCTGCAGCCGCGTCCAATGGGCTACGGAGTCCTGCGTGAGCGGCGACGACACAGTGTCCCGACGCGCGAAGAGCGCGCCGCGGTCCTCGTACACGTAGATCGTGTCCCGGCCGCTCAGATAAGCGCCGATGAGAGTCTGCCATGCCGCCGGCGGCGGCGCGGGCTTGGGCGGCAGCGAATCGCCAAGCTGCAGCAACAACGCGAGTAAGATCATGGCGCGGTCACGCCTGCAGGAACACCCGCTCACCGGTGAACTTCTTGCGCTCCCCATCCCACGGAAAGAAGATCACGACGCGGAATTCGACTTTGGCTCCTGTCGCGGGACGCGACAACCACGCGCCTTTCTGCGTGCCGGTCACCTTGGCTTCCTCGCACACGCCCTGCGGGCCGATCACGATCTGCTGCAGATCGAAATGGATGTCGGGGATCGCGCCGAGCAGCGTCAGATAAAACTTGGTGGCACCGGCGTGGCCTTCCCAACGCGCGCCCGCTTCGCCCACCACTTCGTACACGCAGTCGGGCGTCAACGTCGCGATCAATCCCGCGATGTCGCGCTTGTCCTCCGCGATCGAGTGCGCCTTCCAGAGCTCGCGTATCTCGCGGTAGAGCTCCGGCGTGACGTCGCGGGCGAGCAGCTCGCGAACGCTCGGGACTACCCCTGCCATGGCGGAACCAGTTTGACGTCGAGGCCGAGGTGATCGATGATGCGCTGCACGACGAAGTCCACGAGCTGCCCGATCTCCTTGGGTCGCTGATAAAAGCCTGGCGCGGCGGGAAGTATGGTCGCGCCCGCCTCCGCCGCGAGCATCATGTTGCGCAGATGAACGAGCGATAGCGGTGTCTCACGCGGCACGAGAATCAGTTTGCGGCGCTCCTTCAGCGTCACATCAGCCGCGCGTTCGATCAGCGAGCGACTGGTGCCGCCGGCAATCGCGGCCATGGTACCCATCGAGCAGGGACACACCACCATTCCCCGCGTCTGCACAGACCCCGACGCCGGCTCGGCGCCCCGATCGGTATCGGTGAACGAGCGAATCAACGACCAATCGCCGCCCGTCGCCTTCTTGAGCGCGGTTTCGTCTTTGATGCCGCATTCCTCGGCGAGTAGTCGCCAGCCGTGAGCGGAAACGAGCAGCCACGTGGGCACGTGATAGTTCGCCAGCACGTCGAGCAAGCGCACCGCATACGGCGCGCCGGACGCGCCGGTGATCGCGAAGACGACGGGCGATGCGCCTGGGGTAGTCACGGCCCGAAACATAGCGTTAATTCGACCCATGCTCACGCCAGCTCGCGTCCTCGTTCTCGCGGCGTTCGCGCCGGGCGTCATTCTCGCCCAGGGCCTGCAACCAACCGCGGTCGCTCCCGCGCCCGCACCGCCGGTCGCCGCCGTCCGGCCCCATCGCTTCGACGAACACGGCAATGTGCGGATCGATCCCTACTACTGGCTGCGCGAGCGCGATAATCCCGAAGTCATCAAATATCTCGAAGACGAGAACGCGTACACCAACGCCGTCATGGCGCACACGCAGCCGCTCCAGGACCGGCTCTTTGACGAGTTAAAGGGACGCGTCCGACAGGACGATCAGTCGGTGCCGTATCGCCAGGGGAGCTACTTCTACTACACGCGCGTCGTCGAGGGCAAAGACTATCCCGTCTACGCGCGCAAACGCGGCTCGCTCGAGGCACCGGAGGAGATCCTGATCGACGGCAACGCGCTCGGCCAGGGCAAGCCGTTCTTCCAGGTCATGGGCTGGCAGATCAGCTCGGGAGAGGATCTGCTGGCGTTCGCCGTCGATACCATGGGCCGCCGCATCGCCAGTCTGCGGATCAAGAATCTCCGCACCGGCGAGCTCTATCCCGAGATCATCGACCACGTCACGGGCAACATGGCCTGGGCCGAGGACAACCGGACATTGTTCTACACGCGTCACGATTCGGTTACGCTGCGCTGGAACAAGATCTTCCGCCACGTCGCCGGCACACCCGCGGCAACCGATCAGCTGGTCTACGAAGAGAAGGACGACACCTACGACGCGTTCGTGTTCAAGACCAAGTCGAGGGCGTACGTGATCATCGGCTCGCAGCAGACGCTCGCCAGCGAGTATCGCTTCGTCCCCGCCGGTCATCCCGATCAGCCGTTCCAGATCCTCGAGCCGCGCCGCCGCGGCCACGAGTACGACGTCGACCACCTCGGCGACTTCTTTTACATCCGCACGAACGACGGTGCAAAGAACTTTCGGCTCATGCGGACACCCGTGACTCGCACCGGTCGCGCGAACTGGGAAGAGGTCATTCCCAATCGCCCGGACGTATTCCTGGAGAGTTTCGAGGTCTTCAAGGACTTCCTGGTGCTATCGGAGCGGAAGGACGGTTTGACCCAGCTGCGCATCCGACCCTGGAACGGGAGCGCGGAGCACTATCTCGACTTCGGTGAGCCCGCCTACGTCGCGTACATCAGCGTCAACCCGGAGATGGACACGCCGGTGCTGCGGTTTGGGTACCAATCGCTTACGACGCCGACGTCGATTTACGACTACGACATGCGGACCCGCCAGAGGACGCTGCTCAAGCGCGACGAGATCCTGGGCGGCTTCGATCCATCGAATTACGTCACCGAGCGCCTCTATACGACCGCGCGCGATGGGGCGCGCGTGCCCGTGTCGCTCGTGTATCGCAAAGGCACGGCCCGCCCCGCGCCGCTCCTCTTGTACGGCTACGGCTCCTACGGCTACAGCACCGACCCAACGTTCTCGGCCGACCGGCTGTCGTTGCTGGATCGCGGCTTTGTCTACGCCATCGCGCATATCCGCGGCGGGCAGGAGCTGGGCCGGCAATGGTACGAGGATGGCAAGCTGTTCCACAAGAAGAACACGTTCACCGATTTCATCGACGTCGCGGACGATCTCGTGCGGCGCGGCTACACGACGCCCAATAAGATGTTCGCCCGGGGGGCGAGCGCGGGCGGCTTGTTGATGGGCGCGGTCGTCAACCTGCGGCCCGAGCTGTTCAAAGGCGTGATCGCGGGCGTGCCCTATGTGGACGTGATTACGACGATGATGGATCCGTCGATTCCGCTGACGACCGGCGAGTACGATGAATGGGGAAACCCGAACGACACGGCGTACTATCGCTACATGCTGTCGTACTCACCGTATGACAACGTGGAGCGCAAGGCGTACCCCAACATGCTGATCACGGCGGGATTGCACGATTCGCAGGTGCAATACTTCGAGCCGGCCAAGTGGACAGCCAAGCTCCGCGCGATGAAGACGGACAACAATCTGCTGATCCTGCGCACGAACATGGATGCCGGGCACGGCGGATCATCGGGCCGCTACAAGCGCTGGCACGACGTCGCGTTCGAGTATGCGTTTCTGCTCGACCTGGCGGGACTCGCGGACAAACCGAGGCCCTAGCGCCCCCGGCGATTCGGTGTCGGGCTGCGTTTCGGATGCGGCGGCGGGCGCGGCGGCGTTGGGGAACGTGGAACGCGGAAGTCGGAACGCGGAACAGGGGCATGGTGCTCTGGCCTACCTGTTCCGCGTTCCGCGTTTCCCTTTCCGCGTTTCATACGATCCGATCCACCAGCGCTCCAAGAAACACGACGATACTGACAATCCCATTCGCCGTGAAGAATGCGGCGTTCAGCTTCGAGATGTCGCCAGGTTTCACCTGCCGGTGCTCCCACCCGATGACGACGATCGCGACCACGACGCCGGCGAAATACGGCAGGCCCAATCCCGCGCCTTTGCCGAACGCGATGAGTGCACCGATTGCTGCGGCGTGGAGCAGCTTCGCCACGATGATCGCCCACCCCTGCCCCAGCCGCACCACCAGGGATCGCAATCTTTCCGCGCGATCGAACGACTCGTCCTGGAGGGCATAGAAGATGTCGAAGCCCGCCACCCAACACATCACGGCGACCGCGACGACTACCAGCAACCACCATGGATCACTCCACGATCCGGTGACGGCGACGTATCCGCCGACCGGCGCGATCGCCAAGGCGCCGCCGAGCCAGAGATGCGACCAGTCGGTGAACCGCTTGGCGTAGCTGTAGGTCGCGATCCATAACAGCGCGACCGGGGCGAGCGCGGCGCAAAGCGGATTCAACGCCCAGGCACAAAAGAGAAAGACCACCATCGCGCCGATCACGCCCGCCCATGCCTGCCCGACGGTCAGTCGCCCGCTGGGGAGCTCGCGACCCCGGGTGCGCGGGTTGCGCGCGTCGATGCGGCGATCGGCAATCCGATTGAACCCCATCGCCACGAACCGGGCCGCCGTGAACGCCACGACGACAAGGATCGCGACGCGCCACGTCACCGCCGCCTGATACGACGCGACAACGACGCCGAGGAGCGCGAACGGCAGCGCAAATACCGTGTGGGGGAGTTTGACGAAATTCACGTACCGCACGAACAGTGATTCGCCACCAAAAGTCTGGCCTTCTCGGATATTGCCGTTGCCGCCCATGGCCGCCGTTTACCGCCCGCCCAAGTCGATGCCAAGATGCTTCCACATTTCATCAACTTTTTGCTTCGTATCCGCATCCATTACGATCTTGTTGGGCCATTCGCGCGTGAAGCCTTCTTCCTTCCATTTTCGCGTGGCATCGATTCCCATCTTGGACCCATAGGTGAAGCCGCGGCTCGAGTGATCGAGCACATCGATCGGCCCCATCGTGAATCGCACGTCGCGCTCGGGATCGATATGGTTCAATGCTACCCACCAGGCTTCTTTGGGGTCGCGCACGTTCACGTCCTTGTCTACCACCACGATGACCTTGGCCAGCGCCATGAGGCCCTGTCCCCACAGGCCGTTCATCACCTTGTACGCCTGCCCCGGATACTGTTTGTCGATGCTCACGAACACGAGGTTGTGAAAGATCCCCTCGGCGGGCATGTGCAAATCGACGATCTCGGGAATCGTGAGCTTCAGTAATGGCAGGAAAATCCGCTCGGTCGCGTGGCCAAGGTAAAAGTCTTCCATCGGCGGGCGGCCGACGATCGTGTGCGGCCAGATGGGATCGTTACGCCACGTAACCGCGGTGACGTGGACCTTGGGGTAGTAATCGGCGAGCGAGTAGAAGCCGGTGTGGTCGCCGAATGGACCCTCGAGCACCAGCCCTTCGCGGGGGTCGATGTATCCCTCGATGACGATCTCCGCCTCGGCTGGTACCTCGAGATCCGACGTCACGCTCTTGGCCAGCCGCACAGGTTCGCCGCGCAAGAATCCGGCGAACAGAAATTCGTCGATCGTGGGCGGCAGCGGCGCCGACGCGGCGTAGATGCTCGCCGGGTCGCCGCCGAGGGCGATCGCCACCGGCATCGTCTCGCCGCGCTCCGCCATCGCGCGCCAGTGCGCCGCCCCGACCTTATGTCGTTGCCAGTGCATGGCCAATGTGTTCTTACTCAACACCTGGACGCGGTACATCCCGACGTTGCGGACTCCCGATTCCGGATTTCTCGTAATGACGCCGCCGAGGGTGATGTACGGTCCCCCGTCTTCAGGCCAGCAGATCGGGACGGGAAATTGCGTGAGGTCGACATCGGTATCCTTGACCACCGTCGCCTGGCAAGCCGCGCGGCCTCCTGTCTTCGGCGGAAACTTGGCGATTTCCGCAAGGCGGGGCAGCATCGCGAGTTTCCCGAGCAGGCCTTCCGGTACCTTCATCGCGAGCAGCTCGCTGATCCGGTTGCCGATGTGATCGAGACAGTCCACGCCGAGCGCGAGCGACATGCGGCGCTCAGAGCCGAAGAGATTGACCGCGACCGGATACCGTGACGAGCCGCCGCTCCGCAGTTTGGGTTGGGTGAAGAGCAGCGCGGGTCCGCCACCGGGCGACTTCATGCAGCGATCGGCGACTTCCGTGATTTCTTTATCGACGGAGACCGGCTGCGCCACTCGCGCGAGCTCGCCCGTTTTGTCGATGGCGTCGACGAATTCGCGAAGATTATCGAGTGCCATAATGCACGGCGCAGATACCGCCGGTCAGCCGCTCGAAACCGACGCGCGAAAATCCCGCCCGCACGAGGCGTTCCGACAGCGCTTCGGGTTCGGGAAACGCGAGCACCGACTCTGGCAGGTAGGTATAGGCCTCTCTATGTTTCGACACGAGCCGGCCGATGGCGGGCAGAATTCGGCGAAAATAGAAGAGATAGATCGCGCGCAGCGGCGCAAACCGGGGAGTGGCGAACTCGAGGATCACGAATCGCGCGCCCGGCCTCAGAACGCGTGCGGCTTCGCGCAGACCGCCGCTCAAGTCGGCGAGGTTGCGAAGGCCAAATCCCACCAGCGCACCGTCGAACCGCGCAGCGGGAAACGGCAGCGCGAGCGCGTCAGCCGCGACGGGAGCGGTACGGGGGGAGGGCGCCTTGTTCTTGCCCAGCTTGAGCATCGGAAGGACGAAGTCGGCGCCGATCACGCGGCCCCGGAATCCCTCGCGCCGGGCCAACTCGACGGCGAGATCCAGGGTTCCGGCGCACAGATCCAGATAGGTGCCGTCCGGTTTTGCCTCCCAGCCGAGCCGCCTGACCGCGGTGCGGCGCCACGACCGGTCCACGTTGAGACTCAGCAGGTGATTGAGAAAGTCGTAACGCGGCGCGATCGCCGTGAAGATCTCACGGACGTATTTGGCGGATCGTCCAGGCGCGGCGGCGACGGAGGAGCGGACCATAGGCGCGAAAGATAGGCCGGACCACTTAAGCGACGCCAGCGATCAGCAGGTTGTGGCGTGGGCTAAGCAAGGTCACGAGGCCGCGTTTCGCGAGCTGGTGCGCCGCTACGAGCGCCCGGTCTTCTCCCTGCTGTTTCGGATGGTGCGCGACCGGGCGCTCGCCGAGGATCTCGCGCAGGAAACGTTCATCAAGGTCCTCAACGGCATCAAATCGTACAAACCGGAATTCAAGTTTTCGTCCTGGATTTTTAAGATCGCGAACAACGCCGCGATCGATCACCTGCGACGGCGCAGCATCGACACGCTCTCGCTGGACGGCGCCCCGAGCGCCGAAACACCGGATCAGGTCCGCGCGACGTCGCTCCAACTGGGCGATCGCAAGGAAAGCCCGCTCGACGAGGTGGAAAGCCGCGAGCTCGGCACCGCTATCGAGCGCGCCATCGCCCGGCTGCGGCCGGAGTACCGGTCCTGCATCCTGCTACGGCACGTGGAGGGGTATTCCTATGAGGAGATCGCCGAGACCCTCGACCTGCCGCTCGGGACGGTGAAAACCTATATCCATCGGGCCCGTAATGAATTGCGCGGGTATCTCGAAGATCGACGCGACTGAAACCCGGCCCGAGACCAGGCCGTAGGACAACCCAATGACCGACATCCCCATGCATCTGACTGCCGACGAAATCGAGCTCTGGGCGCAGGGACTCCTGCCTGCCCCTCAGGCTGTGCACCTCGCTGATTGCTCCCTTTGCCGCACCGAAGCAGAGCGCGAGCGCAAGATCATTCTCGCGCTGGTCCAACTGCCGCAGTTTGCGCCACAGACTGGATTCGCTGATCGAGTGATGGCGCAGGTGAAGATTCCGACGCCATCCGGGGATTGGAAGGCCTAGACACAGCCGTCTATCGCCGCCCTTGTTCGATTCGAATCTCCGCGCCCACACCCACTCCCAGTTTCGCAGCCGCGCTCCCGTCGCGCACCGCGATCTCGATGGTTGCTCCTGATCCCACGACTGCGACCAACGCTCCGAGACTCACGTCGGCAAACGTTCGGCGTATCGGCCCAACGTCCGTACCGGCCGCGCGCACTCGGGACCCCGCCCCGACCGAGGACGGCGGAATGTTAGAAACCAGCGATCCGAACTGGTCCACGTGGATGACCTCGCCGATGACGATTCCCTTCTCGATCCGGTGGACCGGGAGCGGCGCGCGCACCGGGTGACTTACGCTATCGCCAAGCGAATCGATCGGCTCACCGAGAACGAGCGCCGCCGCCGCGGGCGCAAACAGGTCACGACCATGAAACGTCGGCGCCGCGCTCGCCGGAACGGGCAGGGACACGAAGCGGGCATCGGGAGCGAGGAACGATAGCAGCCCGTTGTCCGGCGCGAGGAAGTGGTGACCCGCGCTCTCCGCCGCGAGTGCGCGCCGCTTAGTGCCGACGCCGGGATCGACGACGGCCAGGTGCACGCTGCCACGCGGGAACTGCGCCCACGTGCGACTGAGTAAGTACTGCGCGGCGCGTACATCGCCCGCTGACACGCGATGACTGATGTCGACGAGCGTCGCGCCAGGCGCGCGTGACAGTATGGCTCCTTTCATTTCAGCCACATAGCTGTCCGCGGTGCCGAAGTCAGTGAGCAACGTGATTATCGGCATGGCGATTTCCTCTTAGACCTTAACAGCGCGCCACCTCCCTCCCTTCCAAAACAGTATCATCGCCACCCCGCGCGAGATCGCGGTGACGCTCAGCGCCAGCCAGATGCCGAGCAGCCCGATGGCGCGCGACCACCAGGCGGCAAACGGAATGCGCATGGCGGTGAGCGTGGTGCTCACGATCTGCGGCCAGAACGTGTATCCCGCGCCCGCCAGGGCACCCTCGAGGATCAGCTCGAAACTTTGCCCGATCTGGGCCAACGAGATCACCCGCAGGTACAACACCCCGTCGGTAATCACGCGAGAGTCGCTCGTGAACAGCGCGACCAGGCGAGCTGGGATAAGCAGGAAAGCGACGGCGGTGGTTACGGTGACGAGGAGGCAGTACCCGACGGTGAGGCGCACGGCCTGTTGCGCTCTCGCCTCCTGCCCGGCGCCCAGGTTCTGGCCGACGAGGGCGCTCGCCGACAGCGCGAAGCCGCTGATCGCGATGAAGCCCAGGCCCTCCATCTTGTGTCCCACCCCCAGTGCAGCGAGCGCGGGAGTTCCGAACCGCGACGTGAAGCGCGTGAGCCACATGTAGATGACCGAGAGCAGCACGCCGGCGAGCGAGAGCGGCGCGCCGACGCGGATGATCGTCGGAAGCGCGCGCCAATCGGGCGCGCGCGTCCGCAGCAGCCCGCGTCTGAGCGCGATGCCGAACCCCAGCACGAAGCCGCCGCCGCGCACCATCACCGACGCGAGCGCCGCACCGCGCACACCGAGCTGCGGGAACGGCCCGAGACCCATGATCAACAGCGGATCGAGCAGAATCGAAACGCCGACGGAACACACGAGCATCAGAAACGGCGTCCGCGTATCGCCGGCGGCGCGAAACGTGGCTTCGATAGCGAAGAAACCGAACACCAGCGGCGCGCCGAGCAGCCAAGTCGACAGATAGGTATGGCCGAGGGTCGCGACCTCGGCCGGCACGCGCATCAGACGAAACATCGCGCCCGCAACGGACCAGCCGATGATCGCGACGGCCAGGCCCGCGGTCAGTGCATAGGCGACGGCTGCGGCAGCTGCGCG
>Ga0070730_10001769_pt1 | contig 20373 bp, 19 predicted proteins | sample Coa_R1_3_FD_66447 | JGI IMG/M metagenome (GOLD analysis project Ga0070730, IMG submission 66447) | Surface soil microbial communities from Centralia Pennsylvania, which are recovering from an underground coalmine fire - Coalmine... | ecosystem: Environmental > Terrestrial > Soil > Unclassified ... | reverse complement strand
CTCGCCTGAAATGCGCCGCTGAGGACCAGAAATTCGCCGACGAACCCATTGAGCAGAGGCAAGCCCACCGACGCCAACACGATAAAGAGGTAAGACGCGGCGTAAACCGGCATAGGTGTGGCGAGGCCTCCGAATTCGGAGATCTCGTAGGTATGGCGGCGTTCATGGAGAATTCCCGCCAGCATGAAGAGCCCGCCGGTCGAGATACCGTGTGCAAGCATCACGAACATGGCGCCGTTCAAGCCCATTTGCGTGAAGCTGAAGATGCCGAGCACGACGAATCCGAGGTGACTGACCGACGAATAGGCGATCAGCTTCTTCATGTTGGGTTGCACCATGGCGACAAGCGCGCCGTAGATGATGCCGATCAAGGCAAGGGTCATGATCCAGGGAGCGTTGTGGCGCGACTGCTCGGGGAATAATCCCAGGTTGAAGCGCAACATGCCGTAGGTGCCCATCTTCAGCAGAACTCCCGCCAGCAGGACTGATCCCGCGGTCGGCGCTTCGACGTGAGCGTCGGGAAGCCAGGTATGGAACGGGAACAGTGGGACTTTCACGGCGAACGCTAGGAAGAATCCGAGGAACAGCCACTGGGCCGCCGTAGAGAAGTTAGGGACCGCGCCCTGCGCGATTTGATCGCGAATCACGACAAAATCGAAACTATGGGTCTGAGCATAAAGCCACAGGATCGCCGCCAGCATGAATACGGAGGCGATCATCGTGTACATGAAGAACTTGACGGCAGCATAGACCTTGCGCTCGTGTCCGAACACGCCGATCAGTAAAGCCATGGGGATCAGGGTGGCTTCCCAGAAGAAATAGAAGAGGAACAGGTCCAGCGACATGAATACGCCGATCAGCGCGGTTTCAAGGACCAGCAACAAAATGAAGAATTCTTTCACCCGGTCATGCACCGACTTCCACGAGATCAACACGCATAGCGGAGTGAGAAACGTGGTGAGCACCACGAGCCACAGAGAAATACCGTCGATTCCCATGTGGTAGTGAATGTTTGGGCTGGTGATCCAGGCCTTGTCGATGTCGAACTGGAAGCCTGCCTGGCCGCGGTGGAAGTGCACCGGCAGGTGCAGGGAGAGCCCGAAAGTGAGGAGTGACACGACGAAAGAGAAGATGCGGATATCCCGGTCGCGTCGAGGCAGGATAACCAGCAGCAGAGCGCCGGCTAGCGGAGCGAAGGTGACCAGCGTGAGGATGTTCTGATCGAGGAAGTTCATCGCGCCACCCCCCGCCAGATCATGTAAGCGAGCACGACGGCAGCGCCGGCGGCGATCCATCCCGCATAGGAGCGAAGATTCCCAGACTGCATGTGGCGGACTTCGTCGGAAACGTGGCGCGCGCCGTCGGCGGCATTGTTCACGGTGTCGTCGATCACTCGCCGGTCGACGCCTTGCCACAGGACGGCGGTGGAGCCGTTCACTAGCGGCTTTACGAAGATCTTCGCGTAAAGCTCATCAACGTAGTACTTGTTCAGAACCGCGCTGTAGAACCTGCCGAGTGAGTCTGCGATCTTTTGTGGCAAATACGGTTTGGCAACATACAGGGTGTAGGCCAGGACTAACCCGGCGATTGAAAACAGAACCGAGATTCCCATCAGCAGCCATTCGGTATTGCCGGCACCTTCGGTGACGGCCTTGGGGAATTCCGAGCCGAATACTGGATCGAGAAAGTGTTGGAAAGCGTTGTGGATTCCGACAAGTCCACCTACTAAGGACAGAAATGCAAGGATCATCAGCGGTGCCAGCATGACCATGGGGCTCTCATGTGGCTCGCCGTGGCCGTGCTCGCTGTGGCCGTGCGCGGCGTGAGCATGTCCGTGATCGTCGACGTTGATGCCCTTGTAGTCTCCCCAGAAAGTCATGAACAGCAAGCGGAACATATAAAAGGACGTGATAAAAGCGGTGATGGCGCCAATGACCCAATAGACGGGGTTCGCCTCATAGGCTTTCCAAAGAATTTCGTCCTTGCTCCAGAAGCCTGCCAGCGGGGGAATTCCAGCGATCGCAGCTGTGGCGATCAACATGACGGAGAAAGTTATCGGAATATAAGTCTTCAATCCGCCCATGTTTCGCATGTCCTGCTCGCCTCCGACAGCATGGATGACGGATCCGGCACCCAAAAAGAGCAGGCCCTTGAAGAAGGCATGGGTCATCAGATGGAAGATTCCGGCCGAGAACGCGCCGACGCCGCAAGCCATGAACATGTATCCGAGTTGCGAAACCGTCGAGTAGGCGAGGACTTTTTTGATGTCGGTCTGCGTGACGCCAATGGTAGCAGCGAAAAGAGCGGTCAGAGTTCCGATGATCGCAACTACGGTCAGCGCGAGGGGCGCGCGTTCAAAGATCAGGTGGGAGCGCGAGACCATGTACACGCCGGCCGTCACCATGGTGGCGGCATGGATCAGCGCGGAGACCGGGGTTGGACCTTCCATCGCGTCGGGCAGCCACACATAGAGGGGAATCTGCGCGGATTTGCCGCAGGCGCCGACCATCAGCAGAATCCCGATCGCGGTCAGCAATCCGGCGCCAGCAGTTTCGGGAGCGATCGGGCGAACTTGCTCGAAGACAGCGCTGAAATTCAGGGAATGAAAGTGCTGGATAACGAGGAACAGGCCAATCAGAAATCCGAAGTCGCCGATGCGGTTGACGATGAATGCTTTTTTCCCAGCGGAGGCTGCCGAATCTTTTGTGAACCAGAATCCGATCAGAAGATATGACGCCAGGCCTACGCCCTCCCAGCCGATAAACATCAGGAGGTAGTTGTTGGCGAGGACCAGCGTGAGCATGAAGAACATGAACAGGTTAAGGTAGGTGAAGAAGCGGTAGTAGCTGGGGTCGTCCCACATGTATCCGACGGAGTAGATGTGGATGAGAAATCCGACGCCGGTGACGACCAGCAGCATGACCAGCGAGAGCTGATCGAGGTAAAACGCGAAGTCGACGGTGAAATTTCCGGAGCGAATCCAGTGGGCGAGGTATTCCTGGTAGGGAAGTTCGAGCGAGGAGAAGCGCAGTGCTACCGATAGCGCCCAGGCGAATGCCGCGCCGGAGAAGAACAGGCCGACCGCACTGACCGCGCCGCGCGAGGACTTCTTCCCGAAGAAGCCGTTGATGGCGGCTCCGGCCAGAGGAAGCGTGGGGATCAGCCAGAGATTGAGATTCGGCGTCATAGTTTGAGCAAATTCACCTGATCCACGTTCAGTGTCTCCCGAGTGCGATAGACGGCAATGATGATGGCAAGCCCGACGGCAGCCTCAGCTGCGGCGACGACCATTACGAAGAAGACGAAGACTTGTCCGGCGAGCACATGCCAGTGCGCGGCGAAGGCCACGAACGAGAGATTCACACCGTTGAGCATGAGCTCGATCGACATAAAAATCGTGATGATATTGCGCTTGATGAGGAATCCGGTGACGCCGCAGGCGAACAGGATTCCACTGAGCAGGAGATAGTACGAGAGTGGGACCATTAGTTGTTCACCTTCTGCGCCGGGCCGCCTCCGGAAACTGTGGACTTGCTGGCCAGCACAACCGCACCCATGATGGCAATCAGAATCAAGATGGAAGTGATCTCAAACGGCAAGAGAAATTCGTGAAACAGCAGTTCGCCGATCGTGTTGGGTGCACCTGGCAAAGCCCCGACAGCGACGGCTTCCGTTCCAGAATGCCGTAGCACGATCCAGCCCACGAGCAGGCTGCCCAACAACATTCCGGGGATTCCGAACAATATGGCAACCCGGCTGCCCTTGGTTTCCTCTTCGACTCCGGCGTTGAGCAGCATGATGACGAAGACGAAAAGCACCATGATGGCGCCTGCATAGACGATGACTTGGACGGCGGCAACGAACTCCGCCCCGAGGAGCAGGTATTCTCCGGCGAGGGCGGCCATCACGGCGATGAGCGAGAGCGCGCTGTTAATCGGATGCCGCTGCACCAGCAGGTTGACTGCACCTGCGACTGCAACGGCTCCGAAGGCCAAGAACAGGATTAAGTGAATATTCAGCATGAATGTCCCAGGGGCTAGGGGTTAGGGATTAGGGCCTAGTAAACGCGTGTTTAATTACTAGCCCCTAATCCCTAGTCCCTGGACCCTGCTTTTTCACCACACCACTGCGATCGCGGTGGCAATCAAATTCACAAGCGCGAGCGGCAGCAGGAACTTCCAACCAAACGCCATCAATTGGTCATATCGGAAGCGCGGCAACGTCCCGCGCACCCATATATACAGAAAGAGGAAAAGAAAGACTTTCAATGCGAACCAAAAAAGCGGCAAGATGGCGCTCAACAGGGCCGAGTGTCCAAATACAGGGCCATTCCATCCGCCGAAAAACAGCAGGGTAGCCACACATGCCACGGTGATCATGTTGGCGTACTCCGCCATGAAAAACATGGCAAACTTCATCGCGCTGTATTCGGTGTGGTATCCCGCGACGAGTTCAGTTTCCGCTTCGGGGAGATCGAAGGGGATACGGTTGGTCTCGGCATAGGCCGCCATGATGTAACAGAAGAAACCGATGAACTGGCCGGTGAAGATATTCCAGCGCGGGATGAAGCCCAGGAAGTGGCCGCGTTGGGAGGCGACAATGTCATTCAAGTTGAAGCTGCCGGCCATGATCAGCACGCCGACCAGCGACAGTCCCAACGAGATCTCATAGCTGACCATCTGCGCACTCGCGCGAAGTCCACCCAGCAGGGAGTACTTATTATTGGAGGACCATCCGGCAAGCGCGACGCCGTATACTCCGATCGAAGTCACGCCCAGGATGAGCAGGAGGCCGGTGTTGACATTGGTTGTGATCTGCAGCGGGATTTCGTACGGGCCGATGTAGATTGGGTTGCCGAAGGGGATGACTGAGATCGACGTCAGCGCAAAGACGACAGCAATGAGCGGCGCTGCGAGGAACAGCGGCTTATACACGTGCGGCGGCGTCAGATCTTCCTTGAAGAGGAATTTCAGGCCATCGGCGGCCGGCTGCAGTAAGCCGAAGGGCCCAACCCGCGTGGGTCCCCAGCGATTTTGCATGTGGCCCACGACCTTGCGCTCGAGCCACACGGTATAAGCCACTGCCGTGAGCAGCACGAGCAAGACGATGGCTGACTTAATCACTGATGCCAGGATGTAGATCCAGATTGGCAACGCCTTGATTTCCTCTTTTGGACTGCGTTGAAAATAGACCCAAACGACTTTGAGAACCAGCAAGCTCAAGCCCTCAGGGGCTAAAGCCCGCGTAGTCCCGGACCTTGGCGGCGCGGCCAAAGCCGTGCCCTTCCACTTCAATCTGCCGCGACTTCGGCAGGCTTTACTTCATGAGCCTCAGCTACTGACTGCAATGCGCGTGAATAACGTCCCAGCGTGCCCGATGTAAATAATCCATCGTTGGCCGGCAAAATCGAATCTGGTTTTTGCGCAACTCCCGGCCCAGACTTGGTTAACGATGTGTGCTCGCTATTGCCGGCGAGCAGGTTCATGCGCGAGATCTCGTAGCCAGGGACCAGGCGCTGAATTTCGTCGAGAATCGCCATAGGGTCGAGCGGGCTTAACTTCGGCTCCAGCCCTTGCCTTTCGAGCCAGACGGAATGACGGTCCGCTTCGCCGGACTGGGCTCCGCGCGATTGACCCATGTCGGCGCGCACGCCGCCGCCGAAGGGGACGAGCTTGCGAACTTCGTATCCCATGGCATCGGCGATGCGAACGATCATTTCGAAGTCAGGTTTCGTGCCGGAAACTTCGCCGGCCTTCTTCACCAATTGCACGTCGCCACAGGTGTTGGTCATGGTGCCGGATTTTTCGTACGCATTGGAGGCGGGTAAAACCACATCGGCCATGACGGCGGTTTCGGTCAGGAACATGTCTTGCACGACGACGAAACTCTTCGAGAAAACGAATGGATCAATATTCTTGCGACCGATGGGGTTGGCTCCGATTACGTATAGGGCTTTCAGCTTGCCGTTCTTAGCCGCATCTGCCATGCCCGTCAAATCGAGGCCGGGGGTGGATGGGATGTCGGACCACTCTTTGTGGAAGTCACTGCTTCCCGCGACGGGGTAATAACCCGGGAGCAAGTCCGGGTAGAGGCCCATGTCGGCTGCGCCGCGGGAATTGGCGTAGTCTGCGAGGCAGATGAACTTGGCGCCTGTGAGGCCCGAACCAAACGAAACGAGGCTGGCAAGATCGGTTTCGCGAATTTCGGAGCCGAAAATGATGACCAGATTCTGCTCGGCGCGCAGTTGATCGCGGAGTGCGGTGAGCGCGGTTTTATCTCCCAGGCCTTCGGCCGCACTGTCGGTCCCGGCAAGGAACGCCGCGAGCTTCCCTTCGCTGCCGGCGGGAATTTGGGTGAAACTCGTTGCCTGGCGGCGCAGCTTGATCGATCGCGAGTTGATCACATAGAGCTTGGCGCGACGCAGACGGACGTTGTTGCGAATCTGCCACGCGAGCAACGGATGTTGCTCGGTGGGATCGTTGCCGATCAGCAGGATCGCTGGAGCGGTGTAGACATCGGCCATGCTGGCCGTCGCATCGGGCTTACCGCGAAGAGCTGCAGCCAGGGCAGGGAAGTCTGCGGTGCGATGGTGGCTGATGTTGTTGGTCTTGAGGACGGTGCGCGCAAATTTCGAGAGAAGGTACGCTTCTTCGGTGGTGGTGCGCGTCGAGCCGATGACGCCGATGGCGGAGCCGCCTTCCTTGTCGCGGACTTCCGCAAACTTTTTGCCGACGAGTTCGAAAGCCTCTTCCCACGTGGCGGGCGTCAGCTTGCCGTTCTTGCGGATTAGGGGTTGCTTCAGGCGGTCTTCGTGGTTGGCGAAATCGAAAGCGTAGCGGCCCTTGATGCAGAGGAAGTCTCCGTTGGTGCCGCTCTTGTCGCGGTTGTCGCCGCGGACGATTTCCATGCCTGTGTCGGAGCGGCGCACGCCCAACGTGGTCTTGCAGCCGTCACCGCAGTGCGTGCAGACGGTGCCGACATGTTTCATCTCCCAGGGGCGCGTCTTGTAGCGATAGGCGCCGGAGGTGAGCGCGCCGACCGGGCAAATGTCGATGCACATCCCGCATTCTTCGCACTCGAGGTGGTCTTCTTTATTCGGAGCGATCAGCGAACTGACGCCGCGGTTCTGGACGCCCAGCGCCCATACGTCCATGCCTTCGCCGCAAATACGCACGCAGCGGTAACACAGGATGCAGCGCGGGCGATCAAAGAAAACTACAGGCGACCACTGCTGTTCTTCTTTGTGGTTCTTGGCCTCCATGAACTTCGACTCGGCGGCGCCGTAGGAGAATGTCATGTCCTGCAGTTCGCACTCGCCGCCTGCGTCACAGACCGGGCAATCCAGCGGATGGTTGCCAAGCAGCAGTTCGAGCATGGACTTGCGCGCCTGCTTGATTTCGTCGCTCTCGGTGGTAACGACCATGCCTTCGCTGACCACCGTGGTGCAGGCGGTTTGCAGCTTGGGCATCTTTTCGATCTTCACCAGGCACATGCGGCAGGCGCCCTGCAGAGAGAGGTTGGGGTAATAGCAAAAGGAGGGCACCTCAATGCCGACGGACTTGCAAGCCTCTATGAGGAGAGTGCCTGCCGGTGCCGTGACTTTCTTGCCGTCAACTGTGAGATTTACGTCAGCCATGAAAATTTAGCGATTGGGCGATTGGGCCATTGAGTGATTGAAAACGCTCGAACAGTGAGTCTTTCAATCGCTCAATCACTCAATCGCAAAATGACTCAATCCTTCTAGTGCGCGAACACTGGAAGTTGTTCCACCGCACCTTCTTTCTCGTAGGGGCATGGCTTACCTTCCAGATGATCTTCAAACTCTTTTCTAAACTTCTTCACAAAGCCGATGGTCGGCATCGCTGCAGCGTCGCCTAGCGGGCAGAACGTGCGTCCGAGCATGTTTTCGGCCAGGTACTGCATGTTGTCGATATCTTTTTTCAGGCCACCGCCGTTGTGGAAGCGGATCAGGGTTTTCTTCAGCCAATCCGTGCCTTCACGGCAGGGGATGCACCATCCGCAGCTTTCGTGCTGGTAGAACTTCATGGTCCGCAGGGCGAACTTCACGATGCACTGCGCATCGTCGATCACGACCACACCACCGGAACCGAGCATGGAACCGGCCTTCTGAACGGAATCAAAATCCATGGCGACATCGATCTCGTCGGCGGTGAGGCAAGGGCAGGACGATCCGCCAGGAACGACAGCCTTCAACTTGCGCCCATTCGGGATGCCTCCACCTACGTCGTAGAGCATCTTCTTGAGGTTGTAGCCCATGGGCAGTTCGTATACGCCGGGCCTAGCGATGTTGCCACTCAGGCAGAACAGGCGCGTGCCGCCATTTTTGGGAGTGCCCAGTTTGGCGTACCACTCGGCGCCGCCCAGAATAATGTGGGGAACGTTGGCCAGAGTCTCGGCATTATTGATGACGGTGGGCCCGCCCCAAAGACCAACGACCGCAGGGAAGGGCGGACGGATGCGTGGCACTCCGCGCTTACCCTCCAGAGATTCCATGAGCGCCGACTCTTCGCCGACTTCGTAGGCTCCCGCGCCGCCGTGCCAATAAATGTCCAGATCGCGTCCGCTGCCGAAAATGTTTTTGCCGGCGAACCCTTTTGCATAGGCGTCTTTGATCGCCTTCTGCATGATGTTGGAGAGATAGCGATACTCGCCGCGAATGTAGATGTATCCGCTCTTTGCGCCTACGGCCAGGGCGGCGATCATCACGCCTTCGATGACTGAATGCGGGTCGTGCTCGAAAATGAGGCGGTCTTTGCAGGTACCGGGCTCGCTCTCATCGCCGTTGCAGAGCACGTATTTCGGTTTGGCGGACTGCTTGGGCACGAACGACCATTTCATTCCGGTGGAGAATCCGGCGCCGCCGCGTCCGCGGAGGCCGGAGTTCTTAACCTCGTTGATGATGGCGTCCGGCTCCATGGCAAGCGCTTTCTGTACGGCTTTGTAGCCGTCGAGTTCGAGGTAACGGTCGATGTTGGTCGCACCCTGGCCGAAGCGCCGGGAGACGACTTTTACCTCGTCGGGATGGGAAACCAAGTCAGCCATGGTATTGAGTGATTGAGTAATCGGGTGATTCAGCGATTGAAAGTCTAAATCGCTTAGTGACTCAATCGCGCAATCGCCAAATCTATCTACTGCGTTGCCTTCTTCTTATACTCGTCGAGAATCCCGTCCATCTTTTCTGTCGTCAGGTTCTCGTGAAAGTCATAGTTCACTTGTGCAGCTGGGGCCCAACTGCAGGCGCCGATGCATTCTACTTCCTCTAGGGTGAACAGGCCGTCGGGAGTTGTTTGCTTGTGGCCGATACCCAGTCTCTTCGCACAGTGATGCAAGATCTCTTCTCCGCCTCGAACCATGCAGCTGATGTTCGTGCAGACTTGCACGTTGTACTTGCCGCGGGGCTTGGTGGTCAGCATGGAGTAGTAGCTGATCACGTTGCGGACTTCGAGTTCGGTGAGATCGAGGCGCGAGGCGATCTCGGCGATGACCTCGTCGGAGAGAAAGCCCACCTCGTCCTGCGCGTAGAGTAACGTCGGCACCAAAGCCGAACGCTTGGTCGGATAATGCGGGACCATCTCAGCGAACCGCGCTTCGAATTCGTCAGAAAACTTCATAGACATTTAGCGATTGAGCGATCGGTGATTGAGAGATTAAGCTCGCAAAGCCTGCCTCGCGGTACGTTGCGAGGCGGCAAAAATTGCCGTCAATTCATTCGCTTCCTTAAGTAACGCCTCCGTTTTTTCCGATGACACAATTCCGGATTCGGTCATGAGTTCAAGCCATAGAACTGACTCGTCGACTTCCTCGACAACGACACCGATCTTCGCCACAAACTCCGCCTTCGATCTTGCTCGGCATACCGCCCGATAGTTAGCAACGACCGATGTCCCGCATCGGAGCAATTGTTTTCCCAAAACTTGAGTGTCGGTTCGGTAAGGCAACGATCGGTACAGTCGAATAATCCGCAATGCGAATGTTTTCGTCCTCTCGCGCAACTGCTCCGGCTGACTACTCACTGACCATCCTCTAAATGTAATCGCTCAATGGCCCGATCCCTCAATCACTCAATCCTAACGATCGATTTCCCCTAAGACGATATCTATAGATCCAATCGCCGCCACTACGTCCGCGATCAGTCTTCCTTCGCACATTTTCGCCAGCGTCTGCAGGTTTGCGAAGCAGGCGGAACGCATGTGTACGCGATAGGGCTTGGCTGTGCCGTCGCTCACGATGTAGTAGCCCATCTCGCCGCGCGGAGACTCGACTGCCTGATAAACCTCGCCTGCGGGAACCGCAAATCCTTCTGTAATGATCTTGAAGTGATAGATGAGGGACTCCATCTGAGTCTTCATCTTTTCCCGGTCGGGAAGAACCACTCCGGGTGCATTCGCCTTGATCGGTCCTTCCGGCATGCCGTCGAGCGCCTGGCGCACGATGCCGATCGATTCGCGGAGTTCCTGGACGCGGCAGATATATCTGGCAAAGACGTCGCCTTCCTGCGAAACCGGCACCTTGAACTGGAATTTTTCGTAGCTCGAATACGGCATGTCGCGGCGGAGATCAATGTCGACTCCGCTGGCGCGGAGCGTCGGACCCGTGGCGCCGAGGGCGATCGCGTCTTCCACGGTCATTCGTGCCACGCCCTTCGTCCGCATCCCCCAGATCGGGTTCCCGGTCAGCAGATTCTCGTACTCATCCACTTTCTCTGGAAAATATCCGGCAAAGTCGCGCACGCGGTCGAAGAACCCGAGCGGGGGCTCCAACGCGATACCGCCCACGCGGAAGTATGAGGTCATCATGCGCTGTCCGCTGACCATCTCGAAGATCTTCAGGATCTCTTCGCGCTCGCGGAAGCAGTACAGGAAGACCGTCATCGCGCCGATGTCGAGCGCGTGCGTGCCCAGCCAGACCAGGTGCGAATTGATGCGCGTAAGTTCGTTGAGCAGAACGCGCAGCCACTGCGCTTTTGGCGGAATCTCCAGACCCAGCAGTTTCTCTACTGCCAACACATAGCAGAGATTGTTGGTCATGGGGCAGAGATAGTCGATGCGGTCGGTCAAGGGCACAACCTGCTGGTAGAACTTCGCCTCGCACGTCTTTTCAATCCCGGTGTGCAGGTAGCCGATGTCAGGCATGAGGCGCACCACAGTCTCGCCGTCAATCTCCAGAATGACGCGCAGAACCCCGTGGGTGGAAGGGTGTTGCGGCCCCATATTCAGGATCATGGTGCGATCCTGCGCGGGTTCGAGCACGGGAGTGGGCGTAAGGTGGGCCATCGTTTCTCGCTATATCAGCGGTATCCCTCCACCGGATAATCCTTGCGGAGAGGATGACCTTCCCAATCTTCGGGCATCAGGATACGTCTTAAATAAGGATGGCCGGTGAAGCGAATGCCGAAGAGATCGAAAACTTCGCGTTCAAAGAAATTCGCGCCTGGCCACAGGGGAGTGATGGACTCGATCGCGGGACTCGAACTGTCCAAGCGAACCTTTAAGCGGACCCGCTCTTTGTTAGGAATTGAAAGCAGATGGTAAACGACCTCGAACCTTGGCTCGGCGGGATACCAGTCGACGGAGGTGATGTCGGAGAGGAAATTGAACGGACATGCCGAGTCCTCGCGCAGAAGGGCGCAAGCTTCGCGAAGGTTGCTGCGATCGACGAAGATCGTCATCTCTTCGCGATCGAATTTCACGCTTTGGATGGCGTCCGACTTCCATCCCAGAAGCCGTGCGACAGCGGGGTGGTTCTTGAGTTCATTGATGTCGGTGATGGCGGGGGATAGCGGCATTAGCGGCGCTCTGCCCCCGTCTCGCCCCAATCCAGGACGCCTTTTTTCCAAACATAGAAGAAGCCGACGAGGAAGATGCCGATGTACACCAGCATTTCCCACAAGCCGAAGCGTTTCAGGTCACGAAGGATGATGGCCCACGGATAGATGAAGACGGCTTCCACATCGAACAGAATGAATAGCATAGCGACCAGGTAGAACTTGACCGAGAAGCGCTGGCGGGAGTCGCCAACCGGGGTCATGCCGCATTCATAGGGTGAAAGTTTGGCGCGGGTGGGTTTACGCTGTCCTATGATGTAGGAAAGCAGGACAATTGCGCCCGCAATCCCGCTCGCCATAAGAATATGGATGAGAAACGGGAGGTAGCGAGCGAAGTAATTGTCTGGCATAGGACGAGGTATATATAATTCGCGCCAAGTGATTGCTTAAACGTTCTAGATTATGGGGTTAGGCGAAGTGTGTCAAGCGAAGGGCGGATCGATTTTGCGATTGAGTGATTTTGCGATGGAGCGATTGATAACAACGCAAGACGCCAGCTCAAATTCGCGACGCGATGGCTTTTCGATCGCCCAATCACCCAATTTCTCAATCACTCAATTTTTATGATCTTCGGCTTCAATACCGACGTTAAGCATCAGGACACGATCTACCACGTGCAGAGCGAGGCGCGGGAGGCGGACCTGCTCCTGCAGACACAGGTGTTCGTGCGCGGGCGATGCATCGGAAAGAAAGCTACGTCCTATGCGGCGAAGGCCGCGGAAGCCCAGTTCGGAGATGCGCAGAAGGAGCAGCAGCTTCGCGAGCAGCATCGGCTGGTATTGGATGCGATACGGGAAGGGAAGCTGGACAACGTTCTGGATAAGCCGGAAGCCGAGCTTGCCGCCGTGAAGGAGTTGGATGTGCAGTGGCTGAATGCCGAATCGATCCACTCCAACAAGAATCTGACGATGCAGTTGCGGGTGACCGAAGGCGGTACAGCGGCCTCCGGGGCCAAGTTGACGTTTCGGTTTGCCCGTCCGGGGGCGGCGCCGTTTTATACGCAGGCCGTTGCCGATTCGGGTGGAGCGGCCGAAATCAAGATCGAAGTCGAAGAGGCAGCAATGCCGGACTCATCGTTGCTGGTGCAAGCCAATTTCGAAGGGCGGACTGCGACCCGGAAATTCATGCTGCGCAAAGCGGAGTAGCCGCCGCAAACGCTACAATCTCTCGTGGGCCTTCGGCCTAGTCATCAAATGAAAATCCACATCAATGGGGAGGAGAAGTCATTCGACTCCCCGAACCCTTTCACACTGGCGGCGCTGGTTGAGATGCTCGGCATGAAAGCTGATCGTGTTGCCGTTGAACTCAACCGCGACATTGTGCCGCGGGATCGCTGGTCCCATACCCATCTTAAGGACGGCGACCGCCTTGAGGTTGTCCACTTTGTGGGCGGCGGGTTCGACGGCGCGTAGGCCTGCCAGGAACTCCTTTAGTCACTAACTCCTTCGTTTTCTGTGTTTCATCCACAGGTTGTCCTGCCTAAAATGACTGAAACATTTTGCACTCTCGTTGTTTTAAACATTTTTGGGGAACCGTGCAGGAAGGCTTCACATCCCGGGAAGTGATTGCGCGAACCGGCATCACGGCGCGACAGCTGCAGTGGTGGGATGAACGCGGCGTCGTGCGTCCCCAGCGGGAAGGACATCGGCGCATCTACTCGCTGAATCAGTTGACCGAAGTGGCCGTGATTTGCGAGCTGCGGCGCAAGGGATTCTCGCTGCAATCCGTCCGTAAGGTCATGCGGTTTCTCGAACGGGAATTCAGCAAAGGGTTGGCAGAAATCGTCGACTCGAGCTCCGAGTTTCACCTGCTGAGCGACGGCAAGAATCTTTATATCGAGACTTCCGCAAAGCAGATCGTGAACATCCTGAAGAACTCAAAACAGGCGATTTTGGGGATCTGTCTCAGCGATGCGGTGAAGCAGGTACGGGCTGGAGTGGCGGCGGGGAAGTCGAATACTTCGGTAACTACGCCCTATTACCACAAGCGTGCTAGAAAAGTCTCATAGGGATAGGGGTTTGGTGAAGGAACGGACTTCTGGGAGGAACACATGGTCGGTGAGCTCGATGTCCTGAATGAGTGGATTCCGGAACAGATGCAGCCCGGTACCGTCTTTGTGCTCGAAAACGCCGGCGAGATTGGCGAGAAGGAAGATCCCTATTGGGCCGTGCTGTCGTGCCCCTCGTGCGGCATGCTCGGCCTGATCACCCGCAAACAGATCAATGGATTGCTGCCCGTAATTTGCGGTTCGGAGCATTGCTCGGCGCATTTCTTCATCCGCGAAGGCGAAGTGGTGGCGAGAAAGCCGTTCTAAGTCCTATTCAAGAGGCGCGGGCACTGTTGCCCGCGCTTTGTTTTTCTCTCAGCGAGCTCTGCGAATCCTCGGTTCGCTCGGCGCTTAAGAGCTCTTAAACCTTTAAAGCATTTAACCGCTGAGACCGCGAAGAAAAGCCGCCGAGAACGCGGAGAAAATCTTAAAACTATTCGCTGACCAGCTTTGAGAATACCGCTAGGTCGATATTCCCGCCGCTGACCACGCAGACTACTTTTCCTGAACCGCATTTGCCGGTCAACCCCGCCGCGACGGCGCAGGCGCCTGCGCCCTCGGCGATGACGTGATTGCGGACGGCGACGATCTTCATTGCCTGGCGGATTTCCTCCAGCGTCACAATAATCGAGCCGGCAAGCAGATGATGCGCGATATCCCACATGCGCGGGAAGACGGATTTGCCGCCGCAGCCGTCGACATAACTTGCCTTCCAGTTGGGAAAGTACTCCGCAGCGCCCTTATCCAGCGAGTAAGCGAGAGGCGCGGCTGTTTCCGGTTCTGCGGCGAATATTTTCGCCTTGCTGCCTTGTTCCTTAAGAGCCGACGCAATTCCGGTCGAGAGGCCGCCGCCGCCGAATCCGGCTACGACGGCATCAACATCCGGCAAATCTTCGAGAATTTCCAGGCCACAGGACGCGTTTCCCGCGATGAACGCGTCGTCTTCAAAAGGATGCACGAACGTACCCGTCATCGCCGGATGCGCGCGGTCCGACAATGCCTTCCAGCATTGATCGTAGGTGGCCTGCACGATCTCTCCGCCCAGGCGGCGCACGGCGTCAAGCTTGGCCATCGGGGCGGTGTCCATGACCAGGACCTTGCAGGGGACCCCGGCCTTCTTCGCTGCGAGCGCCACGCCTTGGGCGGCATTGCCGGCACTCACCGTCCACACGCCGCGCTGGCGCTGCTCTTCGGGTAACAGTCGCACCGCGTTGTAGGCGCCGCGAATCTTGAATGACCCGATCGGCTGCAGACATTCCAGTTTCAGATAGATTTCGGCGGGCCCGTCATAGTTGAGCCGCACCATTGGGGTGCGGATGGCGGCTTCGTACACATGTTTGCGAGCGTCGGCGATCATTCCGGGCGGAATGGTTCGGACGTTCCTGCCCACCGAAGCGAGGTCAGTTGTCATGATTTCCCCAGAAGTTTCAACGTGGTGACGATCTTATCGCTTTCCAGCCCTTTTTCTCTTCCATTTCGACTGGGACCTGCTCGACGATCTCGATGCCAAAGCCTTCGAGCGCCGCCACCTTTTTCGGACGATTGGTCAGAAGCCGGATATGACGGAGATTGAGGTCCGACAAAATCTGCGCGCCGATACCGATTTCCCGCTGGACTTGCTTGTCATATAGGGCGGGCAACTTCCGGCCTCCGTGAAAGCTGAGGGCTGTACGGTCACCGACCTTTTCGACGGAAAAGCCCTGCGATGTCTGGTGCAGGTAAATGACCGCACCAAGATCCTCTTTGGCGATACGGCGCAACGAGCCTTCCAGCGTGGCATGACATTCGCAGCCGGTGGAGCCGAAGACGTCGCCCATCAGGCAGTGGGCGTGCATGCGAACGAGCACCGGACCTTGCGCGTGCTCGATATCCCCACGAACCAGCGCCACGTGGGACTCTCCGCCATCGACTTCGCTGGAGTAGGCGATGAGACGGAATTCGCCGAAGCGGGTCTCGATCATGGCTTCTCCCACGCGGTTCACGTAACGCTCGTGCGCCATGCGGTAGCGGATGAGTTCGGCGACGGTGAGCATCTTCATCTGGTGCTCGCGGCAGAACTCGATCAGATCGGGGACGCGGGCCATGCTGCCGTCGTCTTTCATAATTTCGCAGATGATTCCGGCGGGGACCATGCCTGCGAGGCGAGCAAGATCGACCGATGCTTCGGTCTGTCCCGCCCTGACCAGCACGCCACCTTTACGCGCGCGAAGAGGGAAGACGTGTCCGGGCCGCGCCAGGTCTGACGGTTTCGTGGCTGGATCGATGGCGACCTGAATCGTACGAGAGCGGTCATAGGCGGAAATGCCGGTGGTCACGCCTTGCCGGGCATCGATCGCCTCGCAGAATGCGGTGCCGTATTGCGAGGTGTTCTCCGCTGTCATAGGACCGATGTTCAAGTGCTCGAGACGCTCCTCGGTCATAGCGAGGCACACGAGGCCTCGGCCATACTTCGCCATGAAATTGATGGCTTCGGGAGTCACCTTCTCGGCGGCCAAGGTGAGGTCGCCTTCGTTCTCCCGGTCTTCGTCGTCGACCACGACAATCATGCGGCCGGCGCGGATCTCCTCAATCGCGTCTGGGACGTCGGTAAATGGAGGCTGGAGGCTCATCGTAGCGCGATTTTAGCAGACACTTCGTCGCGGAATCCCTCTAAGGAATGCAGCTGCCAACAGCCACAAGTCGGCCCTAGCGCGCCATTTCGTGCTCGATTCCGGAAAACAGAATCCTCATCGCGCGGATGACCCATTTCACAAGCAAGATAATGGTGAGGACGAGAGCTCCCGCCAACACGCCGGCAAGGTAAGGATGCTGCGTTGCCAGCCATGTCAGACCGATAGCTAACAAGTCTTCGCCGATACTAAGGGAGATGTTGGACAAAGGCTCGGGCGAAGGCGTTACCGCCGTTCGTGCGGCTATCTTGCCGCCATGCGCGATCAATGCGATGGCTGATCCGAGAAGCGCAGCCGCTAGCTGACGCTCGGGTGAAAGCTGACTGGTGGCCTGCCAGGCAAGCAGCCCGGCCACAGGTACGCGGATGAAGGTGTGCAGCGCGTTCCAGATCAGATCGAAGGCGGGAATCTTGTCCGCAACGAACTCGATCCCGAACAGGGCAGTGCTGGCGACAATTACAGGCCAGCTCGCGAGCAGCTGAAGCCCAATTGGAAGTGGCAGATGCCCAAGACGCGCGAGCAGCCCCAAAACGGCAACGGTAGCATACAGATTTAGACCTGCTGCAAAGCCGACTGCCACCAGCAGTGCGAAGAGTTCACTCGGCGCTAGTTTGATGACGTCCAGCATGGCTGATTCCGGCGCAGGATCTTGTCCCAAAAGCAAAAGGGCCGCTCCGGCGGTAAAGCGGGGAGCGACCCATTAAACCTTCGCGAGTTCGATTACAGGGTGGATTCAATCTCGAATCCCCAAGCTTCCAGAAGGGGTTCGGGAATATACTTCGAGTTCTTGTTGCGACGCGCCCACTCGCGCAGGCGAGTCGACCGCAAGTATTGATCGGGGGAGAGCTTATATTCCCGTACAACCTGCTCAAATTCAGTGATCGTCGGGGTAATGGGCCCGATTGGCTCAGGCTTGCCCCAGTTCGGATTTCCGCGTCTCTTGGCCATGAAAAAAATGCCTTTCCGGTCGAAATATGAATCCACCGCTGCTAACTATAAGATTCTCCGATTCATCGTAAGGATTCAGCTGATAGATGCGCTTTTGCCAGCCGGCGAACTGGAGGACGCGTAAAGAGAGTCCTACCACTAGATCGCAATGCTAATCGGAGACTCAATATCCTACAGTCGAATTAACTTCAAAGTCAACGAAAAATTCCCTTTCGGTCTCGTGGGGACCGATTGTAAGTTATTGTATTTGCAGTATTTCTAGTACTATCAGGCTGCCTTCTGCGGGCCCTCACGGCCGGACAGCACATTGAATCTGCTAGCATTTGCACCGATCCAGGGGTATGAAAGAACCTTTCACATTACGGCCGTAACCGTTTTCAGCCCAGAGTCGTTGAACCGTACCGTCAGTGGACATAGAGTGCTGTTAGGGAGTCCTGCGACTTCAGTCGTCCCCACTTGGCGGGCGCATGTGGGGAACTGTGGATCCGCAACCTCCAGCAAAACTGGCATGAGCCTCAAATCATTAGTGTTGTGCTCCGACGAGAAGATCGTGCGCGTGCTCCGGCGCGTGCTCGGCGATCTGGATATCGACATCGAGATGTGCAACAGCGCGGACGCTGCACTGCGGCGATTGACCCGCCAGAGATACGAGGCGATCATTGTCGACTGTGCGGACGACGGTGCGAACGAGGTCTTGCGAAGTTCTCGCAGCGCTCCTTGCAACCGCCAGGCTGTAGCCGTTGCTATCGTGGAACCTGTCATCGGGCTGAGGGCAATCTTCGATATCGGCGCGCACTTCGTGCTCTACAAGCCCGTTTCCAGCGAGCGAGCCAAGTCCAGTTTCCGCGCGGCGCGTGCCCTAATGAAAAGCGAACGGCGGCGCAACGCAAGGGTCGCGGTGCAAATTCCCGTCATCGTTCGAACCGCGAGTGTCGGCGGCAATATGAAGGTAGTGACGGTCGACCTGAGCGAAGGAGGTATGGCGGTAAGCATGCCGAGCGGCCGCCGTCCCGCAAATCCGGTGCAGATCAGTTTCACGTTACCGGGAACGCAGAGTGCGTTAGAGATTTCCGCCGAGTTTGCCTGGGAAGCTTCCAGTCAGCAGGCGGGCCTTCGATTTGTTCAGACTCCGCCCGAAGCGTCGCATCGATTGCGCGAGTGGCTCAAGAAGAATTCTCCCGAATCCGAACAGGACGATCCGCCGATCCGTTGCCAACTTACGGATTTGAGCCTGGGAGGTTGCTACCTTGAGATCGCCTCTCCATTCCCACTTTCGACGCTGGTGATGCTGTCCATGCGTGCGGGCGGCATGGAAGTGCGTGTCCAAGGCGCGGTGCGCGTGATGCATCCCGACAAGGGGATGGGCGTGGAATTTACCCAGAATACAGAAGAGCACCGCGCAGCCGTCGAGAATTTTCTGCGCGTGCTCACCGAAAACCGGACGCTGCTCCCCGAATTACTGGTTCAGCCCGAGGGTTTCGAACCCGGGCCTGGTACCGCGCGGAAAGTCACGGAAAGTGACGATCCGTTGCTGCAACTTTTTTACGGGGAACCACTCTCCGCCGAAGCGTTCCAGGAAGCGCTGCGTAAGCAGCGTGCGACTGGCCCTGAGATGGCGAATGGAGCCTCCGCTGGCGCGCAAGGGTAATAGTGCCGCCGTTCCTATGGTCTACCCCTTCTTCAACAACTGACACAGAGACGGAGAAACCAGACCGGTTTCTTTTTTGTGGCTCAATGGCTCTGCGGCAGCCTCGTCCGAGAGCAGCGAATTGTCAGGCAGTCGTTCAGCGGCATCACGGCTAAGCTAGAATAAAACGCGAGCCGGGATGGCGAAATTGGCAGACGCAGCGGACTTAAAATCCGCAGGGCTCAAAAGGCCTGTGGGGGTTCGATTCCCCCTCCCGGCACCAGGCGTGCTCTTACCGTTGTCTGCATTCGAAGGGTAGTTTCCTTTGAATCGAGACTCCTTTGGCTAAATGCCGGTCGTTTGGTATTGCAGAGCCGCCAAGGAGAGCCGGTAGTCGTAATCGGCTTGGACATTGGCGATTTGCGCCTGGGTCTGCTGCAGTTGGGCTTGGCTCACTTCAACAATCGATCCCAATCCCAGTTTGTATCTCGACTGCGCAAGCTTGAGTGCAAGGTTTGCCTGATCAAATAATTGCTGGGTCACGGCCAGCCGGTCATAGGCAGTCTTGGCATTGAGCCAACTCGTACGGACGTCTCGCGAGATGCGGTCCCGCAGATCGCGGAGTTTTTCCTGCGCGGCCTGCGCGCGGAGGGATGCCTCTTTCGCTCTCGCAGGATAAAGGAAGCCGTTGAATATGGGGATGCCGATGTTGACTCCGACGGCGCCGTACCAGTTCGAGATAATGGGATTGCGAACTGGAGTGTCACCCACCGCTCCCATGGCTGCAATGTTAGGAAACAGCAGATCTCGTTCGGCTTTCTGAAAGCGTTGAGCCGACTCGGATTGGAATTCCAAAGCCAGGATCTCCGGTCGTAGCGCGAACGCCGTCGAGATCAACGCATCTACGTTGTCCGGTGGAGGGGCAAGGGAGGAGGTGTCTTCGACCAGCGAGAAGTTCTGGAGATTGGGATAGCCCAGAATCGCAGAGAGCGAAGCCTGAGCTGCATTGACATTGTTCTGCGCATCGAGGAGCAGGAGTTTCGCCTGTGCCAAGTTCACATTTGCAAAGCTGAAGTCGAGTTCCGATTTGAGTTTGGCGCGGAAAAGCGCGCCCACCTGGTCTGAAACGGTCTGGCGATCTTTCACCGTTTGCTGGGCGACGGTCAAGACAGCCTGGGCCTGCAGCGCATTGTAGAAGGACTGATCGAGGGCCAGAAGGATCTGCTCTTTTGTAGCG
>Ga0070730_10001768_pt1 | contig 20376 bp, 21 predicted proteins | sample Coa_R1_3_FD_66447 | JGI IMG/M metagenome (GOLD analysis project Ga0070730, IMG submission 66447) | Surface soil microbial communities from Centralia Pennsylvania, which are recovering from an underground coalmine fire - Coalmine... | ecosystem: Environmental > Terrestrial > Soil > Unclassified ... | reverse complement strand
TCCGCGCGCGTCCCGGGCGCTGACACGATGCCGCCGGCGGTGGCGCCGGTTCCGGCTCTGCCGAGCTGGCCGTGGCGCCGTGCGGCGCTCTTTCTTGCTGCCGCGGCGCAGTTGTTCACCATCTCGGCGCTGGTAGGTGTTGATCTGCCGGACCGGGCCCGGGCGCCACGTCTGGCAGAGGTGAGGCGGCGGCGTGGGCACCCTGGAGACGGTCGTGTTGCTCGTGGTGCTGGCGACCGTGGTGGCGGCGTTCGCCGGTCGGCTGCGGGTTCCGGCTCCTTCCCTGCTTGTGGTGGCCGGGCTGGTGGTGGGCCTGGTGCCAGGTGCTCCCGTTGTGCACGTCGTGCCTCAGGTGATCAGCCTGGTGGTGCTGCCGCCGTTGCTGTATGCGGCCAGCGAGGAACTGGCGTGGCGGGACCTGCGCGCGGTGTGGCGGCCGGTGGCGGTGCTGGCGGTAGGGCTGGTGCTGGCATCCGCGGCGGCGGTCGCAGCGGTGACCGCGGCGGTGGTGCCGGTCCCAGTCAGCATGGCGTTCGTCCTGGGCGCGGTGCTGGCCAGCACCGATCCGGTGGCGGTCAGTGCGCTGGCGCGGCGGCTGGCGCTGCCTGCCCGGGTGCAGGCACTGGTGCAGGCGGAAAGCTTGTTCAACGATGGCACGAGCCTGGTGCTGTTCCAGATCGCCGTCTCGGTTGCGGTCGGTGGCGCGGCCGGAGTGTCCCTGCCCGGCATGGTGCTGCACGGGGCCGGGGAATTCGTTGTGCTGGCCGGCGGGGGCGTGCTAACCGGGAGCGTGGTGGCCGCCGGAGCGGTGCTGCTGCGGCGGCGGATCACCGACCCGGTGCTGGAGACTGTCGCGGCGCTGATCACCCCCTATGCGGCCTACCTGCTCGGCGAGACCGCGCACGTCTCGGCGGTGACCGCGGTGATCGTGGCCGGCCTGGTGATCGGCGCGCGGCGTTCGGCGATCACCACCGCGCAGACCCGGCTGCAAGTCCACTCGGTCTACCAGACCGTCATCTTCGTGCTGGAGAGCGTCGTGTTCAGCCTCATCGGCCTGCAGCTCCCGGCGCTGGTCCGGGCCGAAGCGCAGCCCGGCCTGTGGCTGGGAGCGGCGCTCGCGGTCGCCGCGACCCTGGTGGTCACCCGGGTGGCGTGGGTGTTCCCGCTGTGGGCGATCGTGCAATGGCGCCGCGGCGTCCGCCGCCCCTCCTGGCCGGTGCCCGCGGTGGTGTCGTGGGCAGGCACCCGCGGCGTGGTGCCGCTGGCCGCTGCCCTGTCCATCCCCCTTGTCACCGTGCACACCACGCCGCTGCCCCAGCGTGACCTGGTACTGGTCCTGGCCACCGTGGTGATCGCGATCACGCTCGTGGTCCAGGGTCTCACCCTCGAACCGTTGGCCCGCGCCGCGCGGATCGGCGAATCCCGCGCAGGTCCGGGCCACGAGGAGACCCTCGCCCGGCTGCATCTGGCCGAGGCGAGCCTGGCCCGCCTCGATGAACTGGCCGAGGCGGACGCGGCTCCCGACGAGCTGATCGACCGGCTCCGGGCCGGCCTGCAAGCCCGCATCGGGCACAGCCGGGCCAGCGCCGGCGACGGCGCGCCACCGGCACCCGGCGCCCTGACCGAACGCCAGCTGCGCAGTGAACTGCTCGCCGCCGAGAACGCCGAGCTGACCCGCCTCTACGACATTGGGGACATCAGCGCCGCCACCCGACGGCGGCTGCAGCAAGCACTGGACCTGGAAGCCACCCGTCTTTCGGACGGGCAGCGGTAACCGCAGGCCGTCGGCGGCCGGCGGCTGGTTTGGCGTGAAGTCCGAGGGTCAGGGCCGCTGGGTGGCGCGGACCCAGGCTTGGGCGCCCATCTGGACGGCTTCCCATGGGCTGCCGAGCGGTGGGGTGTAGGAAAGGTCGAGGTCGCTGACTGCGTCGACGGTCATGCCGTGGAAGATGGCAGCGGCGGCGATGTCGATGCGCTTGGCGATCTCGGCATTCCTGTGCCCGAACAGTTGCATACCGAGCAGGCGGCCGGCGGTCCGGTCGCCGGTGACGCGCATGGTGATGCGATGGCTGCCCGGGTAGTAGGCCTTGTGGTCGTCGGCCTGGGATTCGATCGTGACCGGGTCGAACCCGGCCGCGGTGGCTTCGTGGTCGCGCAGGCCGGTGCGGGCGGCGGCCTGGTCGAAGATCTTGACGACCTGGGTGCCGAGGCTGCCGGCGAACTCCCGCTGCCCGCCGAGAGCGTTTTCCCCGGCGACGCGGCCCTGCTTATGGGCGGTGGTTCCCAGCGGCAGGTAGGTTTCGCCGAGCAGCCGGTGATGGGTGATCACGCAGTCCCCGGCGGCGAACACGTCCGGGAGGTTCGTGTGCATCTGCCGGTCCACTGTAATGGCGTTCTTGAATCCGAGGGTGGCTCCGGCGCTGGCGGCCAGCCCGGTGTCGGGGCGCACGCCGACGACGACCAGCACCATGTCCGCGGCCCGGGAGACCGCCGTGCCGTCGGCAGCGGTGGCGTCGACCCGTAGCGGCGCCGAATCCCCTGGCGCGGCGCGGGTGATCTGCCGGGCGGTGGTGCCGGTGCAGACCTGGACACCGTGGCTTTCCAGTTCGGCGTGTACCAGGACGCCGAGCGCCGGGTCGACGGTGGGCAGGACTTCGGACAGTTGTTCCATCTGGGTCACCGACAGGCCTCGGGTGGTCAGGGCGTCGGCCATCTCCAGGCCGATGTAGCCGGCACCGACGATCACTACTGTGGCCGGGGCGGTGGTTTCGAGGGTGCGCATCACCGCGAACGTGTCACCCATCGAGTGCAACAGGTGCACCCCGTCATCGGGGCCGAGCGCGGCAGGGCCGGTCAGGCCGCCGATCGGTGGGCGGATGGGGACCGCACCGGTGCCGACGATCAGCTTGTCGTAGCCGAGCACGTCCTCAGCGCCGTCCGGGCCGGTGACCAGCAACTTGCGGGCGCCGGCATCGATGCGACGGGCGGTCGTGTCCAGCCGCAGCCGCATCCCGGTGGCTTCCAGGTCCGCGCTGGTGCGGTGGGCGAGATCGCGCCAGTGCGTGACCTCGCCGGAGACATAGTACGGGATGCCGCAGATGGAGAAGTTCGGGTAAGCGTCGGCAGCCACCACTGTGACCTCGGCGGCAGGGTCCAGCTCGCGGGCGCGCAGCGCGGCGCTGATCCCGGCGTCGCTGCCGCCGATCATGACCAGGTGCATGGCAGGCTCCCTTGTGGCGGGTTACCGGGGCGGGTGCGGGGCGGATGCCCCATCGCTGGCCGCAAGCCCCGCCTGCTCGGCCGGGTCCTGATGGTGCGGGACGACAATCTCGGCCGCGTCAGCCCGGGTGAGCCGGGGGTACAGCGCCCGGATCACGAGAACGGCCAGGGCGCCGCCGATGATCTGGGCGGCGATGAACGGCGGAGCCGACGAGGGGGCGATGCCGGCGAACGAATCGGAGAACATGCGGCCGACGGTGATCGCGGGGTTGGCGAAACTGGTGGAGGAGGTGAAGAAGTACGCCGCGCCGATATAGGCGCCGACCGCCGCCGCGGCGGACCGGCCGCCGCCGGACCGGGCCAGCGCGAAGATCACCACGATCAGCCCCAGGGTCGCGGCAACCTCGGACAGGAAGTGCGCGGGGGTGGCCCGGTCCTTGGTGGAGATGCTGACCGCCGCCTCGGCGAACATCAGATTCGCCAGCACCGCGCCGCCGATGCACCCGGCCACCTGCACGGGCAGGTACGCGGCGGCGTCCCGCCGCGACAGGCCGCCAAACACCGCATCGGCGAACGACACCACCGGATTGAAATGAGCCCCGGACACCGGGCCGAACATGAGGATGATCGCGAACAGTCCCGCCGCGGTCGCGGCCGCGTTCTCCAGCAGTTCCAGCCCGGTCGCGCCGGGTGACAGCCGCTGCGCGGCGATCCCGGATCCGACCACTGTGGCGGCTAGGAACGCGCTGCCCAGAAACTCCGCCAGCAGGCGCCGCCACAGCGCCGCCTGATTCACCGCCGCCCGCCTCGCGCCCGGCACTCCAGGCCGCCGGCACCAGGGCCGCCAGCCATCCGAGCCCCGGCTCTCATAGGCCCTCTTCATTGATAGGTGTCGATGCAGACGGCCTCAGCTTGCCAGCCTGAATAGATGACCGTCAAGATAGGAAGATGCCTATGCAGCCAGGCCGGAGCACACTGGAACTGGTTCCGGTGGCCGGGCCGCAGGCGGGTGCCGCGGAGTGCTCGGTCCCGCTGGTGCGGGAGCCGATCGGCGAGGCCGCGGCGGTGGGGCTGGCGCAGGTGTTCAAGGCCCTGGGCGATCCGGTCCGGCTGCGGCTGCTGTCGCTGATCGGAGCACACCAGGGCGGTGAGGTTTGCGTGTGCGACCTGACCACCGCATTCGATCTGACGCAGCCGACCATCAGCCACCACCTGAAGGTGCTGCGGGAAGCCGGGATCCTCACCAGCGAGCGGCGCGGCACCTGGGTCTACTACCGGCTGGTGCCCGCCGCGCTGGAACGCATGGCGTCCTTGTTGTCGGTGCCCGGCAGCTGAGCCCGCCCTTTCTGGACGCGGTCGGTGCCGAACGCGGTGAACATGGGCCGCCGGTCCATCCATCCGGCCTCGAGGGTGTGCCGGTACCTGCGGGCCAGGCCGGACTGCCCCGCGCCGCCGACAACCACCTCGGTTGAAGACGGCATCGTGCCGCTCCTTCCATGAGAACGGTGGTGGGGCAGCCCGCGTGCCGGTTAACAGCAGGCAGTGTCGTGGGCGACCGCCGGCTCACCGGGCTGGCCGGTGCCGCCGCAGCATGCCTCGCCGTGGCCTTCGGCGTAGAAGGTCTGGCTGTCGGCCAGCACGGTGTAGATCTCCCATGCCTCGCCGTCGGGCGCGCCCTGGACCCAGAACTTCTCCTGCTGCGCGTAACAGCAGGTGGTCTGGCTCTGATCGGAGGGAGCCAGGCCAGCCCCGGCCAGGCGCGCCTGCTCGGCACCGACCGTACCGATGTCGGGGACCTCGACGCCCAAGTGGTTGAGGCTGCCGCCCCGGCCGGGGTTTTCCAGCAGGACCAGCTTCAGCGGCGGGTCGGCGATGGCGAAGTTGGCATATCCGGGGCGGCGCTTGGCCGGGCCGATGCCGAACAGCTTGGCGTAGAAGGCGACCGCCTGATCGATGTCGTTGACGTTCAGGGCCAGTTGCACGCGGCTGGACATGGGAACCTCCGTGGTTCAGACTTAGATGACTGTCTATGTCTTGTGCCTCCCGAGCTTGCCACAGACATCGATATCTGTCAATATAGATGCATGCCGAAGTCACTGCCTCTGCTGGATCCGGCCGGGACGGCGGCCTGCTGCCCGCCACTGTCCGCCGAGCCGCTGTCCCAGGCGCAAGCCGAGCAGGTCGCGCCGTTGCTGAAGGCACTGGCCGATCCGGTGCGGCTGCGGCTGATGTCCCTGATCGCCTCGCATCCGGGCGGTGAGGCGTGCGTGTGCGATCTGAACGACGCGTTCGACCTGACCCAGCCGACGATCAGCCACCACCTGAAGGTGCTGCACGAGGCTCGCCTGCTGGAACGAGACAAGCGCGGCGTATGGGTCTACTACCGGGCCAGCACCCAGGCGCTGGCCAGCCTCGGCGCGCTCATCGGGGATCCCCGCCCGTAGCCGGACCTTCCCTCTGCAAGGTTAATCGGTTATCGTCGATTAACGATGAATGAAGTTGCCCAGCCCCTTGACCGGGCCACCGCCGCCGAGTACGCCACCTGGTTCAAGGCGCTCGCCGACCCCACCCGGATCCAGATTGTCTCCCTGCTCGCCCGCCAGGGCACGCCGATGAACGTGGGCGAGATTGTCGCCGCCGTCGATGTTGTCCAGTCCACTGTGTCGGCGCACCTGAAGGTGCTGGCCGAGGTGCGGTTCCTGCTGTCCGAACACAGGGGAACCGCCACCTACTACCGGATCAATGATGCCTGCGTGGACTGCTTCCCTACCGCTGCCGACATCGTCATGGGCCACCCCGTGCCCGTCCCAGCCCAGCCCTAAGGAGCGCCCAGTGGCTAGCAACCCCGCCTCCCGCAACCGGGATGCTGTCATAGCCCGTTACTCCGGCCTGGCCCGCACCGCCCTCGCCGGGGCCGCCATCAGCGACTGCGACCCGGACGCCTCTGCTTATGGGGGCTTCGGGGCCGCTGCCTACACCGGAACCGACGGTGCCCCTGAGGATGCGCTGCGCGCCAGCCTCGGCTGCGGCAACCCCCTGGCCGTCGCTGACCTCCATCCCGGCGAGACCGTCTTGGACCTGGGCTCCGGCGGCGGCCTGGACGTGCTGCTGTCCGCTCGCAGGGTCGCCCCCGGCGGTACAGCCTACGGCTTGGACGCCAGCCCGGACATGCTCACCCTCGCCCGCGCCAACGCCGCCGCGGCCGGTATCGCCAACGCCACATTCCTGCGCGGCCATATCGAGGACATCCCGCTCCCTGAGGGGTACGTGGACGTGGTCATCTCCAACTGCGTCATCAACCTGTCCACCGACAAGCCCCGTGTTCTCACCGAGGCATTCCGGGTCCTGCGGCCCGGCGGGCGGCTGGGCGTCAGCGACATCATCGCCGACGAAGGGATTGACCCGGACCAGCTCACCGACGCCGAACAACAGGTCGGCTGCCTCAACGGCGCTCTCACCACAGCCCCGTACCGCGACATGCTGCGGTCAGCCGGGTTCACCAGAATCTGCATCAGCCCCACCCGGGAGGCGGCGCCTGGCCTTCACTCCGCGATTATCCAGGCTGCCAAGCCAGCCGCCTGCCCCGAGCGACTTCCAACCTTGTGCCGCTGATGCGGCACAAGGTTGATGTGGCCGGAGCATCGATCACCATCCCCTCCAGGCGGCGTGCGGCCGAGGCGTTAACCGTCGGAGCGGATGTCAGTGTCGTCGTCGTTCACCACGTGCATCGCTGCCTCTTCCGCAGTTGCACCGCCACCATCGATCCCGGTGTCGCGCGCGACGAGATCCGCCTCCCCGTCTGGGTGAGCGCCCTCGTCCTCGGCCACCAGCCGGCCGGCCCGGGGATCCGGTCCGTCATCGAGCATCAGCCCGTCCACGTACTCCTCGCCGGCATCCTCGTCGTCGGCGGGGCCCCCGATCGGCTCATCGTCCACCTCGTCGGTCACGTCCGGCTCTTCCTCGGCGAGCAGTTGATCGAGAGGTTCGCCGGCCTGCTGTTCCGCGGCCGTAGAGCCGTGCCGGATGGCGGCCGACCACCGTTGCGGTGCGGCGACCCCCCGGTCGAGTGGGTCGTCTCCGGGGTTGCCATCCAGCGTGTCGGACGCATCCAGAACCTCATAGTCCGTAAGGTCGGCCGATTCCGGCCGCCTCTGCTCCGGCATGGCTGCTCCTTCACTCGTCGTAACGCCCCGGCGGGAACCCTTCCCCCGGCTCACCTCGAAACTCTTCCCCACTCACCCTCGATTAGTGGCTTGTCCCACGTCCAACTCGCGGCGCCTCCCCGCCCGCGCCCGTCGACCGGCCCGGCCTCACCGGCGACGTACCCGCCGCTACGGCCAGCGCTGCGATTGCCGCGGCAGTTCCGGCGAGGAAGGGAGCGCGTGGGCCGAGCGCGGCAGACAGGGAGGAGGCGATCGGCGCCCCTGCCGAGGTGCCGCCCAGCAGGACCACCGCGAACAGTGACATGACGCGGCCCAGCATGCGTGGATCGGCCGCCTGCAGGATGGCGATTGTCGTGCCGAGGAAGCACGACCAGCCAATCCCGACGGCCGCCAGGCCGGCGAGCGCAGCGGGCAGGGCCGGTGCGATCGCCGTGGCCGCCAGGCCACAGGCCATGATCGCTGTTGCCAGGGGCAATGCCCGGGGGCCTGGCATGCCGCGGGCCGCGCGCACCAGCGTTCCGGTCAGGCTGCCGGCGGCGAGGGCGGTGAGCGCGGCCCCAAGCTGTGCCGGGCCGCCGGCGAAGGACTGGTGGATGAGGGTCGGAACCGACACTTGCATGGTGAACGCCAGCGTGGCGATCAGGGCCAGTGCCACCAGCGGTGCCCGCAGGTCGGGTGTGTGCGCCACGTAGCTGACGCCTTCCCGGACCTGCCGGGGCGCCCGCCTGACCTGAGGTGATTTGCCAGCCCGGATCGTGCTCAGCACCGTCACGTCGGCCAGGAAGGATGCGGCGTTGACGGCGAAGGCGGCGGTGACACCGGCGGCGGCCACCAAGGCGCCGCCGAGCGCTGCCCCGGCGGTCATGCCGATCAGGAGCGCCGTGCCGGTGAGGGCGGAGGCGCTGGCCGCCTGGTCCGGCGGGACCAGTGCCGGCACAAGCGCCCGGCGGGCTGGCGTGTCGAGCGCGTTGATCACTCCCCAGACGGTCGCGAACACATAGACGACAGGCAGGGTGAGCACTCCGGTCAGGGATGCCAGCGCGTAGGCCGCCGCGACCAGGCCGAGCCCGCACTCGGCGAGCATCAGCAGCCTGCGCCGGTCGTGCCGGTCGGCGACCACGCCGAACCATGGCCCGAGCACCAGGCTGGGCAGGAATTGCAGCGCGACCACCCAGCCCAGCGCCTTCGGGTCGAGCCTCTCGACCCACCACGACAGCGCGACGACCTGCGCCCATGATCCGGTGAGCGAGGGCAGCTGGCCGAGGAGATACCGGCGGAACTGCGGGGAACTCAGCGGTGCTGCCGCCGCGCGGCCAGCCTTCACAGCGAGAAGGCGGCAGCGACGGCGAGCCCGATTCCGAACAGGTACGTGCCGACCGCCCCGATCAGCCGCGACGTCGTCGGGGCTGCCAGGCTCGGGCTGGTGAGCAGGCCGTACGCGTGCACCAGCCGGGCGGCTGTGGCCCCGGCGATCAACGGGATCGCGACGGCGCCTGAGCTGCGCGCGCCGACCAGCAGGAAAAGGACTATGAGCGTGGGTACGTATTCGGCCGCGTTGCCGTGAGCCCGCATCGCCTTGAACAGCCCGCTCGCCGGGTCGTTCGGGAATTGGGAACCACCCGTCTTCCCGGTCACGCCGCGCACCCTGGAGACGTTGAGCCCCAGCGCGAACAGCATCGCTGCCAGGATCGCCGTGCAGATGATGGCGGTGGTCATGCCGATCTCCTTTCCTGCGTGCCGAGCACGCCGTCGATGAGGTCCGCGCAGAGCGTCCAGCCCAGCAAGGCGTCGGCCTTGCGGAGCGCGCCCACGCTGGTCACGTTGATTTCGATGAGGTAGGAGCCGATCACGTCGAGACCGGCTAGGTGGATGCCATGGCGGCGCAGCGTGGGTGCGAGCCGCGAACAGATCTCCCGGTCGCGCGCGGTGACCGGCGCTTGTGCTGCGGGGTCGCCGATCCGGAAGTCGCCTGCCCGTGGGAACCGGTACACAGCGCCGGCAGGTTCGCCCGCCACCACGAAGATCCGCTTGTTTCCTGCCGAGACTTCGCGCTGGAACCGCTGGACCACGACAGCGCGGGCGCCGCACCGGGTGGAGATCTCGATCAGCGACCCGAGGTTCGGGTCGTACCGGTCAAGGCGCAGGACTTCCCTGCCGGAGAAGCCGTCGGCAGGCTTTACCACGGCCGCGCCATGTTCGGCCAGGAATGCCCGGATCGTGCGCTCGTCGGCGGTGACGATCGTCGGCGGGCACAGGTCCGGGAATCGCAGGCCAAGCAGGTGCTCGCTGCATGCCCGCAGGCCGCGCGGATCGTTGATCACCGGGGTGCGCGCAGGGTCGATAAGGTCCAGGATCAAGGTCGCGGTGATGTAGGTCTGGTCGACTGGCGGCTCGGTCCGCATGAAGACCGCGGCCATCTCATCCAGCCAGATGTGCTGCGGCTCGGCGGCGGTGTACCAGCGCTTCGCCACAGTCCAGCGGTGGTCGCCGGCCGGCCGGGACGGCGCGAGCCGCACCCGGCGGGCAAGTGCCCGCGCACGGCCATGCACGGCTTCCAGCAGCGGCGCCTGGGTGACCCAGACCTCGGCGTCACGTTCGGCCGCGGCATGCATGAGCCCGACGCTGGTGTCGATCGACGGGTCGAGGCGGTCCAGCGGGTCGGCGACGAACGCGATCCTCATGACGCACCTCCGCTGGCCAGCGCAGCACCGACGGCCGGCCGCGTGGCGTCGGCGGCCGGCCGTATGGCGCTGACCGCCGGCCGAGTGGCCTCGACGCCGGGCCGTGCGGCCCGGGCGATTGCCAGCAGCGCCTCAGCCTCGGGCGAGTAACCGGTGGCGGCTTCGGTCCAGGCGCGGTGCTGATCCTGCGCGCGTGGCAGGAGCAGGTCGAGCGCGTCACGCCGCGCCCGGTCGTCGTACAACAGCGACACGACCACGCCCACCGCTTCGGCGATCCGCCATGGCGGCTGTGCGTCCAGGTACCGCACCTCGAGATACCCGCCGCGCGGCCGTACCGGCGGGAACAACGTGGACAGGTGATATGCGGGCCACTCAGCCTCCCGGATGGGCAGCCGCGGCGCCGCCGCGGCGAAGGCGGCGTACCCGCCGACCGGGTCGGTGGGGTCGAGGTGCCGCCCGTCGTAGCCGGTGCGGCGCAGGTCGGCGTTCTGCCAGATCCGGGTGCGGGCGCCGGTGATGCCGGCGGGGCGGCCCGCTGCCACCGCGGAGTTGGCGAACGCGGCGGCCAGCGGCGGCCCTGCCAGGTTGGCGACCAGCCACTGCTCGTGCCCGGCCCGTCCGGGGAGCAGGTCGACGGCTATTTGCAGCGACGCCGTGAGGCGCATCATGCGGCGGCCTTCCGGGCCTACCTGGTCGAATGCACGCTGCATCGCCAGGTAACGCTGGGATGGCAGGCGCAGCGGGACGTCGGCGCAGGAGTGGTAGGGATTGAGGCCCACCGCCTCCAGCCGGATCCCGCGCGCCGCGGCGATGGTGATCGCCCGCTGCCACAGCGCCGCCACGTCGGCGACAAGGTCCTCGACGATCGGCCTGGGCGGCGGGCTCAGTTCCAGCTGGCCGCCGGGTTCGAAGGTGGGAGCCGCCGCCCTGACGAATCCTGCATCGAAACCAGCCGCCAGCCACTCCGGAGCGACCGGGCGCGGCGGCGAGGTGTCGGTCACCGGGATCAGTTCCAGCTCCACCCCGACGAGTGCTGGGTGGCGGGCCGGGGCGAACATGTTCTCGACGGTCGCGTACAGATCCATGCCGCCAGGCTCGCCCGCGCCGCTGGCCGTCACATCAGTGCTGGCACTGAGGCGGCCACTGAACCTCTACCGGGAAATGTGGCCGGGCGGCGATACTTGCCGGTGTGGTGCCGGTGCGCGAACCGCTGGTCGGCCGGGATGCGGAACTGGGGTTCCTGCGGGACCGGCTCGCCGCGGCGCGCGCGGGCACCGGCCAGGTCGTCCTCGTATGCGGCGCGGCCGGGATCGGCAAGACACGTCTGGCCGAAGAACTCGCGGCCAGTGCGGGTGACATGCAGGTCGGCTGGGGCGTGGCGCTGGATGACGCCGGGATGCCGCCGCTGTGGCCCTGGACCCGGGCGGTCCGCGACCTGCCAGCGCCCAGCGCCGCGGTGGCTGCGGTCGCCGCCGGTGCCATCCAGCGACGGTACGGCTCCGCGGAGGACGCCGCGGCGGCGGCCTTCGCCGCCGACACCCAGGTGGTGGACGCGCTGGCCCAGCAGGCACAGCCGGGCCAGGCGCTGTTGCTCATCCTGGAAGACCTGCAGTGGGCCGATGGGGCAACGCTCCGGCTGCTGGGCCGGGTCGCACGGGAGGTCAGCCGGCTGCCGCTGCTCATCGTCGGCACCCATCGGGACCCGGCCGGTGGCGGATCGCCTGCGCAGGGTGCGAGCGACATCGTGAACCTCCGGCCACTCACCCGCAGCGAGTCGGCCGCATTGCTGTCCAGGGCGGTCGGCGACGCCGATCCCGAGGCTGTGCGCCGCGCGGCGGAACTGTCCGGCGGCAGCCCGCTATATCTGAAAACCATGAGCCGGGTAGCCGCCGAGCAGCTGCGCGGCCGCGAACCGTGGGCCGAGACCGTCGGGGAATCGCCGGAACTCGGGCATCTGGTCGCCACGGCGATGCGATCGGTCGGCCCGGACACCGCCCGGGCCGTCCTGGCGCTCAGCGTCCTTGGGGCAGAGGCCGACCTGGCGATCCTGTCTCAGCTGCTCGGCCTGGACTCACCCACCATGGCGCTCGAGCTGCTGCTGCCCGCGGTACCGGCCGGGCTGATCGACGGTTTGCCGGGCTCTGCGAAGCGGGCCCGCTTCGCCCACTCGCTGGTCCGGGCGGCGACATACGCGTCACTCTCGCCGAAGCAGAGGGCCGCCCTGCACCGGCGGGCGGCGGAATTGCTCGCGCCGCTCGCGATAGCTCGCGACGACCGGGCGGGCGCAGTAGCCCAGCACTGGGACCGCGCTGGGGAGCCGGCCCGCGCCGGGGAATGGGCGATACGCGCAGCCGACGCGGCCTGCGCTGCCGGCGCCCACGAGGAGGCTGTTGCCTACCTGAAGCTGGCGCTCGACACCATCGACACTCACGCCGGCCCGGGACAGATCGCCGCCGACCGCGCGGACCTGCTGCTGAGCCTGGCCCGCGAGCAGTACCTCGCTGGGCGGGTCGGCGACAGCCTGGATGCCTGCGGGCGGGCCGCCGACGACGGCGAGCGGAGCGGCCGGGCAGACATCGTGGCCCGGGCGGCGATCACCGTGCAGGGAATCGGGCACGCCGCCGTCAACGCCCGGATCGACAGCCTCTGCCGGCGGGCCCTGGCGCTGCTGGGCGATACCGGCGCGCCGGACTTGCGAGCCAGGGTCGAAGCGCAGCTCGCGTGCGCTCTGGTCGAGCTCGATGCCACCGAGGAGGCCGCCCGGTGGTCGAAGAGCGCGCTAGCCCAGGCGGCGGTCAGCGGGGACCCCGACGTGGAACTCGACGCCATCCGGGCACGCGCCATGCACGAATGGTGGCTTCCGGACCTGGACGAGGAACTGTTCGCACTCGGCGGCCGGTCGATCGAGCTGGCCGGGCCGGCCGGGCGGCCCCTGGCGGAACTGTGGGGGCACGCGTGGCGGTCCGAGAGCGCCGTCCATCGGTGCGACCTGGCCGCCGCCCAGGCTGAGATCGCGGCGATCCAGGCGCTGGCCGACCGAACCGGCCTGCCGCTGGCACGATGGCACGCGCTGCGCCGGCGGGCCACGATGGCTGCCCTGGTCGGTGACTTCAGCGGGTGCCGCACGGATGCGGCCCAGGCGGCGCAGATCGCGGCGGACTGGGAGGATGAGTCGCCGCGGTTCACGCGGTTCGCCCAATCGGTTTGCCTGGCGATCGTCCGGGGCGACCCCGGCGAACTGCCTCCCGGGTGGGCGAGGTACGCGGAGAATATCGGTCATATCCCGCCTATCGGCCACGCTGCCGTGGCGGCCGCCTTGATGCTGGGCGGCAGGCTGGAGGAGGCGCGGGCGCTGTATGAGCCGCTGGTCCGCCGCATCCCGGCGATGAAGCGGGGCCTGATGGTCGACGCCTCCATTTTTTACCTCGTCGCCATGGCGCCCCGGCTCGACGATGCGGCGGGCTGCGGGGCGGTCAAGGGCCTGCTCACCACCAAGTTCGGGAAGTCGCCGGTCATCGGCACCGGGACAGTCTTCTACGCTGGCTCGATCGCCCGCATGACCGCGGAATTGGACCTTGGCCGCGGCGAATACGCGGCGGCGGTCGCCGGCTTCGAGGAAGGGCTGCGGGTCGACGGCGCAATCGGCGCACGTCCCTATCTGGCCCGCGGGCGCCTGGGCCTGGCACGAGCCCTCGGCGCCATGGGTGACCTGACCCGCGCGGCGAATTACGCCCGCACGGCTGCCGCCGATGCCAGGCGGCTCGACATGCCCGGCCCGCTCGCCGAAGCGGACGTGTTCCTCGCCGGTGCTGCCGCGAAGGCGCGGGCTCAAGACCCGCTCACCGCCCGGGAACACGAGGTGGCCGAACTCGTCGCGCAGGCGCTGCCCAACCGGGAGGTGGCACGCGCCCTGGTGCTCTCGGAGCGGACCGTGGAAAGTCACGTCCGCAGCATCCTCGCCAAGACCGGGCTCAAATCAAGGACCGAGATCACCCGCTGGTGGCTGCAGCAAAGGCAGCCGTGACAGCGGCATTGCTCCTGTTGCGCCTGGACCCGCAGCGCGGCGCGTGCGCCTGGACCGCAGCGCGGCGCGTCCGCGGCTCGCCCGGAGCCGGCATAGGTGCCGGCGGTGGCCGGGAACAGCGTCTTGGCGATCTTGAAGTTCGCCACGTCGACGGTCGCGTCGGTGTGCAGATAGACCGCGGCGTCCCGGAAGTACTTGTCGATGCCCACTTCGAGCATCGCTCCGTAGCCGCCGTGCAGTTCCACGGCATGCTGACAGACCGCCAGGATTTCCTGTGAGGCGAACACCTTCACCATGTCGCACAGGTGGGCTGCGTCGGGGGCATCCTCATCGACCGCCTGGGCCGCCCGTCGCAGCAGCGCGCTCACCGCCTCGAGTTTCGTCGCCATGGCTGCGACGCGCAACGCGACCGCCTGATGCTTGATGAGGATCCGCCCGCCCTGAACACGCTGCTGAACCCAGGCCGCGGTGTCCTCGAACGCGGCAATGCCGATGCCGAGGTTCTTCGCCGCGACGATGATCTTGCCAGGCCGGAAGTAGACCCCCGCCCTGCCCAGCGCGTTGCCGTGTGCGAGGAGATGGTCCTCGGGGACCCGGCAGTCGTCGAAGACGATCTCGCCGTTGTTCATGTAGCGGCCGCCGACGGTCTCATTACATCGCGTCACCTCCAGGCCCGGCGTATCGCGGGGGACGAGGAAACTGCTGGTGCCTTCGAACAGGCCCACCGACGGGTCGTTGTTGGCATACACGACGTACAGGCTCGCGTCGTAGCCATTGCTGATGAACTGTTTGCGGCCGTTGATCGCCCAGTAGCCATCCCGGCGGACGGCCCTGGTGTCCATGCCCGCCTCCGGCACGTTATAGGGCAGCCAGCGGTCCGAGGCGCCACGCGGCTCGGTCAGGCAGTGCGCCATCAGGAACTGCGGATCGGCCATGTAGCGGGGGAACCACTCATCCTGCAGCGACTGCGGTGCCAGAGCATGGAGCAGCCTGGAAATCTTCCAGTTCTGCACCAGCTTGTCGGCGAGCCCCGAATCACCACGGGCAAGCTCGGTCGCGATGACAGAGAACGTCTGCGCCGCGGTCGCCGGGTCAAGCCCGATGCCGCCGTACTGCGCCGGAACGCCTAGCCCGCGCAGCCCCGCGCGGTCCGCTTCCACCAAGACCTCGGCAGGCAGGCGGGCCGCGGCATCGAACGACCACTCGCGTTCCCTGTTGGCCGTGACGAACGGCCTGACCACGGTTTCCACGTAGCGGCGGCAGGTCTCGCGCATAAGCCGCTGCTCGCCAGAAAGGTACCTTCCGGGCACCTCGCCAACTCTGTCCATGACACCTCCGGCTAGCGATAGTGGTCGGGCGTTAACGCTAGCGGCAGCGGGCAAGGCGGCCGATGGCCCGGCGGGAGGGCGGCCGATGCGCCGGACAGCGTGCCACCTGAGGCCATCGTCCGTCACCGTCGGGACCAATGTCCCTAGGCCGGACCACCCCCGGCGAGGGACATTGCCAGATAGCGAGGGGTTTCCTGGCCAGCGGCCCGGCGCATCCGGCATGAAGGGAAGGTGGCGTGATGAGCCGCACGAAGGTTCTAGTGCTAGGCGGCAATTTCGCGGGGCTGACCGCGGCCCTGGCGGTACACCACGAACTGCACGGGGATGTGGACGTGCGGGTGGTCTCGGCCTCGGACAAGTTTCTGTTCAACCCGTCGCTGATCTGGCTGCCGTTCGGCAAGCGCAGCCCGGCGGATATCACCTTCCCGCTGGCGCCGACGTTCGAGTCCCATGGGGTCGACTTCGAGCACGCCGAGGCGACCGCGCTTGACCTGGATGGCCGCAAGGTGACCACCCCCGCGGGCGTCTACGACTACGACTACCTGGTCATCGCGACCGGTTACCGGAACAACTTTGCGGTGGTGCCCGGCCTGGGGCCCGGCGGCAATGCTTACACGATCACCACGCTGGAGGACGCCATCAAGGCCGGAGAAGGGTGGCGGCGCTTCCTTCAGGCGCCGGGCGACATCGTCGTGGGGGCCACCCAGGGCGCCGGGTGCTTCGGTGCCGCATACGAGTACCTGTTCAACATCTCCCATCAGCTGCGCAAGGCTGGCCTGAAGCGGCAGGTCAAGCTCACCTGGGTGTCGTCGGAGCCGTTCCTGGGGCACTTTGGCATCGGCGGGCTGCCGCACGGCGAGGCGCTGCTGTCGATGTTCCTGAAAAAGGAGCACATTACCCCGGTGCTGAACACTGCGATGGACCACGTCGATGAGGGCCGCCTGGTGCTCGCCGACGGCAAGGCGGTCGACTTCGCCTACGCCATGATCGTTCCGCCGTTCGCCGGACAGGAGGTGATCGCGGCTGCAACCGAGATCGCCGATGCCAAGGGCTATGTGAAGGTCCGCGACACCTACCAGACCCTGACCCGCGACGAGGTCTACGCGGTGGGTATCGCGGTGGCGGTGGACGCGCCGTGGCAGACGCCGACCCCGGTCGGCGTGCCGAAGACCGGGTTCCCCGCCGAGCGCATGGCACACGTGGCGGCACGCAATATCGCGGCGCAGATCAGGGGCGAACGGCCGGTGTCGCAGAAGGCGTTCGGCGACATTCCCGCGGTGTGCGTCATGGATGCCGGGAACAACGGTGTGATCATGCTGGCTGACAAGATGCTGCCGCCGCGCAAACACGGAGTGCTCATCCCCGGGCCGCAGGCGCACGCGATGAAGCTCGCGTTCGAGAAGTACTTCCTGTGGAAGGCCCGGCACGGCTACGTGGGCCTGCCCTGACCCACTGGTGCAGTCGGCAACGGAACCGGGCATCCCGCTGGTCGTCCCGATCTGCACCGCCGCAAGCGGGCCCTAGCCTGCGGGTTGCTCCGCCTCGGCCACCTCGCGCTGGACCGCCGCAACCTCCTGCTCAACTTGGGCGGCCTCTTCCCTGATGCGGGCTGCCGCCCCGGCGGCGGCCGGTTCCGCCGTGGCCAGCTCCCCTTCCACGGCGGTCCCGGGCTGCCCTGTCCCGTCAACGGCCGGCGCAGCGGCGGCAGCGCCGGTCATCTCGATGGGGACGACCCGGGGCACCCGCGGCGGGCTGTCGTCCTCGCCGCTGAACGCGCCGCTCAGCGCCTTCAGCGCCGTGGTCACCTCGCTCGGGATCACCCAGAATGTGTTGCCCTGCGCCTGCGCGAGCTGTGGCAGCGTCTGCAGGTACTGGTAGGCGAGCACCTTGGAGTCCGCGTCGTTGAGATGCACGGCCTGGAACACTGCGCCGATCGCCTGCGCCTGGCCTTCGGCCCGCAGGATCTGGCTCTGCTTGTCACCCTCGGCGCGCAGGATGCTGCTTTGCTTCTCGCCTTCCGCGGTCAAGATCTTGGACTGGCGCACACCTTCGGCGGTGAGGATGGCCGCACGCTTCTCCCGTTCGGCCCGCATCTGCTTCTCCATCGCGTCCACGACGCTCCTGGGCGGTTCGATCGTCTTGATCTCCACCCGGGTCACGCGGATGCCCCACTTGCCGGAAGCCTCATCGAGCACCCCGCGGAGCATGGTGTTGATCTTGTCCCGCGAGGTCAGCGTCTGTTCCAGGTCCATGGAGCCAATCACGCTGCGCAGCATGGTCACGGTGATCTGCTCGATCGCCTGGATGTAGTTAACGATCTCGTAGTCGGCCGCCCGCGGGTCGGTGACTTGGAAGAACAGCACCGTGTCGATGTTCACGACCAGGTTGTCCTCGGTGATGACCGGCTGCCCCTTGAAAGCCACCACCTGCTCGCGAAGGTCGATGAGCGGCTTGACCCGGTCCACGAACGGGAGAATGAAGTTCATCCCGGGCTCGAGGGTCTTGCGGTAGCGGCCGAATCGCTCGATGTTGCGCGCCCGCGCCTGTGGCACGATGCGCACCGTCTTGAACACCAGGATGAACATGAGCGCGACCGCGACGGCGGCAGCGACAAGCGCGGCAATTTCCATGGCTACTCCCGGGGATGAACAAGCGCGGTGGCGCCCTCGATCGCAAAGACGTCAACGGTGGAACCCACAGGAATGACCTGGGATTCAGCGTAGGAGCGCGCCGACCAGACCTCGCCGCCGATCCGGACCCGCCCGTCGAGCGCGGTGACTTCCTCGACAACGGTCGCGGACCGCCCGACCAGTGCGGACGTGCCGGACCGCAGCAGCGGCGGCTGCCGGATGTGGCGCACCGCCAGCGGCCGCACCACGCCCAGACCGGCCGCCGCCGTGATGGCGAAAGCGCCGAGCTGGAAAGGCAGGCCCAGGCCCACTCCGCCGACGACAGCCGCTACCAGGGCCCCGACGGCCAGCAGGCCGAGGGCCAGCGTTGTCGTCATGACCTCGCCGACGCCCAGCAGTGCGGCCAGAACCAGCCAGGCAATCCAGGACTCCATGGTCACTCCCGACGAGCGGGCACCGCAGCGGCAAGTCCCATGCCGGGCAAATGCGCATGGATCCCCCGCGCCCTTTATCGAATGTAACCCGCTGCGACCCTTGCCGGCACCATGATCGGGCGAGCCAGTTGACCCGGTTAGCGGCGCCAGGCCCTGAGTCCCTGCGATTCCGGCGACGGCGGAATCCCCCGCTCATATGACAATCTGACGGAGATCAGCCGGAGAGCCCGGGCTGGGCGCCGCTGCGTAAAGCACTCAGGTACAGCGACGTGCCGGATGGATCTTGTGCCTTGACGATCAGCGTCGCCTGCGCCACCCTGGTCCAAGTGTGTTTGCGCTGGAAGGAGGGGGCCATGGCGTGGCAGCTTGAGGGGACCTACTTCGAGTCATGTTCGTGTGATGAGGTGTGCCCATGCGCCTGGTCGGCGATGACGGCGAAGGCGACTTTTGACCGGTGCCGGGCGCTGCTGGTCTATCACGTCGACTCCGGCGAGATCGACGGTGCAGATGTCAGCGGTCTGAGCTTCGCGCTGTTCCTGGACACGCCGCCGGTGATGAGCGAGGGCAACTGGCGGGTGGGCGTCTACCTCGATGACGCCGCGTCCGACAGCCAGGCCGAACGGTTCGGCGCGCTGTTGTCCGGGCAGCTCGGCGGGCCGCCCGCGATGCTCGGTCCACTGATCGGTGAGATGCTCGGGGTGGAGAAGGCACCCATCATCTACAGCGAGGACGGCCGCGGTCACCACGTGCGGATCGGCGATGCCATCGATGTGGGTGTCGAGGACTTCGTCGCCCTGGAAGGGCAGGATCCGGTTCGGCTGATCAATGTGTTCCATCCGTCGAATACGACGCTGACCGTCGCGCCGGCCACTGCCGCGCACCTATCGACGTTCGGCGTCGAGTGGGGGCGCGAGGGGCAGAACGGCTTTTCCGCGCCGTTCTCCTGGGCCGGGTGAACGGGTTCCGGGGGCTTGCCAGCTCACGGCCTGGCCTGGCCACCCGTGAGGCCGCTTTCCTGCTGATCCTGGCGGTCGGCGCCTGGGCCGCGACTGTTGTCCTCGCCCGGGGAATGGCGGGAATGGCAGGAATGACGGGCACGATGGGGCTTGGCCTGGCCGCGTTCGTGCCGGTCTGGACGCTGATGATGGCGGCCATGATGCTCCCCTCGGTGACACCCATGGCCGCGGTGTACGCCAAGACCATGCGACGTAACCGGACGGTGCGGACCGCCGGGCTGGCGGCCGGCTATCTCGCTGTCTGGGCGGCGGCGGGCCTGCCCGCCTACGGGCTGGCCGGGGCCGCTGGCTGGCTGACCGCGCGGCACCCCGGCACGGCGCACATCATGGCCGTGGCGGCGTTCGCGGTGTGCGGGATATACCAGCTGAGCAGCCTGAAGGACCGCTGCCTCACGCACTGCCGCTCCCCGCTCGCGCTGCTGCTGCATTACGGCTCCTACCGGGGCCGGCTCCGCGACCTGCGCGTCGGCGCCCATCACGGCGGCTACTGCCTGGGCTGCTGCTGGGGGCTGATGGTGATCCTGGTCGCGGTGGGTGTGATGAACGTGGCAGCGATGGTCGGCCTCGCCGCCTTGGTGCTCATTGAGAAGACCTTCGCGTGGGGCCCGGCGGTGGGCCGCCTGGCGGGCGCCGCCGCGCTGGTCCTCGCGGTGGCCACGATCTGGCTCCCCTGGCTCGGCCCCGGCCTGCACGCCGCGCCCCCGATGATGAGCTGAGCCCGGGCAAGACGAGCTGGCTTCCGGCCTGCCAACCGGGTCCATGTAACGATTGCGGCAGCGGTGTTCGCTCCGGTGTTTGTTGCTGACTATGCCGACCCGGAGGGCTGTGCTGGATGCTCGGCGACTTGGGCGCAGCCTTGATCGTCCTGGCCGTGATACACG